>Ga0123357_10000961_pt1 | contig 29326 bp, 35 predicted proteins | sample TergutEmb28metaG_FD_89873 | JGI IMG/M metagenome (GOLD analysis project Ga0123357, IMG submission 89873) | Embiratermes neotenicus P4 segment gut microbial communities from Petit-Saut dam, French Guiana - Emb289 P4 | ecosystem: Host-associated > Arthropoda: Insects > Digestive system > Gut ...
AGGCGTCGAAGCGATCATGGCCTTGCGAACATTATGGATGTGCCAAGATCAACGCTGGGACCGCTACTGGACCAACCGACCGGCATACACCCCAAAACTCGCCGCCTAAAACGTCATGCACCCTCACCCTTGTTTCTCTTGTCTGGCGTCAAAGGCGTCCAGCATGGTGTGGTAGACGTGCTGATTAGGCATGTAGTTCCGTAAGAATCGTCGGTGGTCAAGCCCAAGTCCTTCGGCAATGGCGGCGGCGACGGCAGGACTGCGACTAAATCCGCCTTCGCAGTGAACCACAATCGCCTCGACCTCTGAACGATACCGATCAACGAAATCCCATACTTTGACTGCCTGCTCGGATGTCATCTCCTGAACGTCCGGCGGTCCCTCCTCCGTTGCGTATACGGCGGGATCGGCGTCATGGAAACTCAGGACCAGTACATCACGCAGGTTCGCCTGCCGTGGTACGTTGGCCGAGGGCCTAGAGGGATCATGGATGGAGATAACTACGTAGGCGATTTGTATCTGAATACCCGCTTCGATTCCGAAGCGGTCGGTGACGATGATTTGCATGGCTCACCTCCTGACGGTCACGTCGCCTTTACTATTGCCCGCCATTGAGACGTAACCATTTCTTCGCTTCGTTAGAGGAGGCGCAAGATAACGGCGTCTGGCCATCATTGTTCTCGGCTGTTACATCTGCGCCTTGTTTCTTTAACCATTTCATGGCTTCAACGTGATCTCCCCGAGCTGCGTAATGCATGGGTGTATTGCCCTCTGCGTCCTTGACTGTCACCTTCGCGCCTTGCTCTTTTAGCCATTTCATAGCTTCGACATGACCTCCCTCTGCCGCCATATGCATGGGCTTTTGCTTAAGCTCGCTCATGATGGAAGCTAAGGAGTTTATATACGCGCCTTGCTTTTTCAACCATTTCATGGCTTCGACGTGGCCTTCCTTAGCCGCCGAATGCATGGGCGTCTGGCCATTGCTCATGGCGTCTACACTCGCGCCTTGTAATTTTAACCACTTCATGGCATCAAGCTGACCATTGCTGGCAGCCCAATGCATGGGCCTATAGTCTTCCTTGTCCGTTGCTTCTACATCCGCGCCTTGCTCTTCCAGCCAGACAAGTACATCCACACGTCCATCTGCGGCGGCCTCATGTATTAAATATCTGTAGTGTTCGTGGCCGTAGCCGCAAACGTATTGTGCCGGGCCACGCCCGCGCTTGCCCTTATAACCTTTCTCCTTCAACCAGACTTTGATGGGATCACTGGAAAGCCCCAGAATTTTCTTTAGTATGCCGATCATTGTTTTCTCCTCTGGTACAGGAACCGGTCATTGCCGCGTCGCTATCTTCCGCCGTTGGTGCGTAGCCACTTCTTCGCTTCGTTAGAAGATGCGAGAGATAACGGTGTCCGGTCATCATCGTCCTTGGCGTTTACGTCTACGCCTTGTTCTTTTAACCACTTCATGGCTTCGACATGATCTTGCTGAGCCGCAGAATGCATGGGCGTCCAGCCATCATTTTCCTTGGCGTTCACATCCGCGCCTTGCTCTTTCAACCACTTCATCGCTTCGACATGATTTTCCTGAGCTGCACAATGCATGGGTGTACGACCATCATTTTCTTTGACGTTCACATCCGCGCCTTGTTCTTTTAACCACTTCATCGCTTCGACATGATTTTCCTGAGCTGCACAATGCATGGGTGTACGACCATCATTTTCTTTGACGTTCACATCCGCGCCTTGTTCTTTTAACCACTTCATGGCATCAAGCTGTCCATAAGAGGCAGCCAGATGCATGGGCATCTGGCCCTCATCGACCGCGACGTTTACCTTTGCGCCTTGCTCTTTTAACCACCTCATGGCTTCAACGTGACCTGCCCCAACCGCATCATACATGGGCGTATAGCCCTCATCATCCGCGACGTCTACATTCGCGCCTTGTTCCTTCAACCATTTCATGGCTTCAAGCTGGCCATTCGAGGCCGCATAATGCATGGGCGTTACGTTATCCCAGCCCTTGGCTTCCACATCCGCGCCTTGTTCTTCCAGCCAGGCAAGCACGTCCACACGACCCTCTGCAGCGGCGAGATGTATTAAGGCCACCCAGTCTTTGCCTTCCTGGTAGGTGAGTATCCGGTCGATATTCTCGACCTGGCCGTTCTTGATCTTGCCGCCGTTCGCCTTCACCCAGGCTTTCATGGGATCACCGGAAAGCCCCAGGATTTTCTTCAGTATGCCGACCATTGTTTCTCCTTTCGGATACAGGAGCGCCGCACGGTCATGTACCATGCGGTGGTCTCCTGTGTTAAGGCGTTACGGTATTTTAAGCCCTTGGTTAATCATTGCCAGCAGGACGCGTCCGGCGGCTTCGGCGTCGGATTGGGCGTTGTGGTGGTGGAAGGTGTGGCCGATGTGGGCGGCGAGGGCGTTTAAGGCGTGGCTGGGGAGGTCGGGCCAGGCTTGGCGGCTCAGGGCGAGGGTGCAGGCGTGGCGGAACGGTGGGCAGGCGATGCCGTAGTGGTGGAGAGTGCCGTGGAGTTTTCTCAGGTCGAAGGAAGCGTTGTGAGCGATGACGAGGTCGGCGGTTGTGAGTTGGGCGAGCAGGTCGGTGGCGATGACGGGGAACTCCGGAGCTTCGCGGACGTGCTCGTGGGTGATGCCGTGGATGGTGATGAAATCGTCGCGGAACCAGCCGTGGCCTTTGGGCGGCTTGATGAGCCAATGACGGGAATCGGTGAGCTGGTCGTCCTGGAACACGGCCAACCCCGCGGCGCAGATGCTCACGTCGCTATAGTTTGCGGTCTCAAAATCAATCGCAACAAATTTCATGTCTGTACCTCTTTGAAAAAGGGATCATACTTTAACTGCCAGGTTTTCTCGTCGATGGTGAGGATTCCGCCGATGGGACCGGGGCGGTAGATGGGGATGGGGCCGGTGGGGGATTGGGGGGGGGTGTCGTGGAAGTCGGTGGTGTTGGCCCATTCGTGGATGTGACCTTCGATGATGGCCAGCGGGCGGATGCCGAAGGTGGTGGTGAGATCGGCGAGGAGTTGGGCGATAGCGGGGTAGGCGTAGCCGGGCGGTTGGTTGGGTTTGGAGCGGGCGGGTGCGGGATAGTGGGTGAGAAGGATGAAGCGGCCCTCGGAGAAGGGAGGAGGAGTTACGAGACGTGAGGTGGCCCTGCGTTCCACGTCTTCTTTGAGTTTGTGCGTTTCGGCAATGATACGGGCGGCGACGTCGAGAAGGTCACGATTGGTGGGGAGATCGCAGTAGTTTGGAAAGGCCAGACCGAGGCCGACGATGAGGAGGCTGTCGTAGTGGTGCCCCATGCGCTGAATGCTGGCGGTGATGTCGTTGACGTAATAACGACCGAAGAAGTCTGCGGGGTCGTGGAAGTCGTGATTGCCACGAACCGCGTAGACGGGGTGATCCCATTTCCAGCGGCGAAGCGGTTCAAGATCGGCGGAACTGGGACCGTAGTAGACATCACCGGCGTGAAGGATGGTCACATCGGGAGGAATACAATACAGCGGCGGCTCGCCGTGCGTGTCGGAACATAAAGCGAAGCGATGTGTCACAGGTGGGCTTTTCCATAGTTTGTAGGGCATCAGTGGTCCTTTCATTAAATCGTTAAGTCGTCAAATCGTTCATTATTATTTTGCACCATTTGCGAGCAGCCATTCTTTCGCTTCGTCCATACGAGCGCAGTCTAACGGGGTATAGCCGCCATTGTCTTTGACGTTGATGTCCGCGCCGTTTTCTTTTAACCACTTCATTGCGTCAAGTTTATTGAGCAAGGCGGCCCCATGCATGGGCAGTTGGCCAACATTGTCTCTGGCGTTGATATCCGCGCCGTGTCCCTGCTCTTTTAACCATTGCATCGCTTCAACGCGATTACGCTTGGCGGCCCAATGCATGAGCGTTTGGCCACTTGTATCTCTGATGCTCATATCCGTGCCGTTCGCCATCAACAAATTCATGGCATCGAGATTTCCATGAATGATCGCCCCGATTATGACTGCTTCGCCATTCGGCCATGTTTTAACGTTGACATTCGCGCCATGTTCGATACATAGTTTCATAGCGTCGAGTTGGCCGTTCAAAGTGGCAAAATGCAAGGGCGACCAGCCGAACCTATTTCGAACGTTGACAGCCGCGTCTTGTTCGATGCACCATTTCATGGCGTCGAGGTGGCCGTTTTTGGCGGCGTAAAGCAGAGGCGTCGAGTCGCCGTCGGTTCTGGCGTTTACGTTCGCACCCTGCTCTTTCAACCGCGCAAGTACATCCACGCGGCCATCTTGGGCGGCGTAATGGATTAAGGTTCGTCCACCTTCGATTTTGGCGTGAAGGTTTTCGATGTTGCCGTCGTTTGCCTTCACCCAATCCGCAAACATCGTATCGTTCGTACTCATCGTTTTCTCCTGTAAATATAGTTTCGTTGCTATTTCGCACCGTTGGCGAGCAGCCATTTCTTTACTTCGTCCGTACTTGCGACGGATAACGGCGTTTCGCCATCGTTGTTTTTAGCGTTGATATCCGCGCCTTGTTCTTTTAGCCATGTCAGGGCTTCAAAACGATTAAACCACCGAGCCGCATCATGCATAGGCGTCGTGCCGCTATTGTCCCTGACATTCACATCCGCACCTTGCTCTTTTAACCACTTCATGGCTTTGATGCGGCTATCCGAGGCCGCCCGATGCATGGGCGTCACGCCATCATTGTCCCTGACATTCACATCCACGCCCTGCTCTCTCAGCCACTTCATCGCATCAAGCTGTGCTACATGCATGGGCGTCCGGCCATCTTCGGTCGTGACGTTGACATCCACTCCCTGTTCTTTCAACCATTTCATGGCGTCAAGCTGACCGGCTCCCGCCGCCGTATGCATGAGCGTCCAGCCACCATCGCTCGTGGTGTTTATATCCACGCCTTGCTCTTGCAACCACCTCATGGAATCCACACGACCATAAAAAGCTGCAAAACGCATAGGGGTTCCTTCATATTGGCTCTCGATATTTACGTCCGCACCCTGCTCTTTCAACCACGCAAGCACATCCACACGCCCCTCTGCGGCGGCAAAATGTATTAAGGTTATCGCGTTTCTTATTTTTGCGTTGACATTCTCGACCTCGCCGCCTTTTGTTTTCACCCAGTCTGTAAACATCGTGTCATTTGGTACATTGTTCATCATTTTCTCCTAAAAGGATGTTGTTTGGACCGCAGGAAATCGTGGGCGAGTTGGATGCGAAGTTCCTCGGGAAATGTACAGGGGTCGATGGTGCAGGTGGCTCCGTGAGCCAGCAGAAGTTCGGCGGTGTCGTAATCGCCATTGGCGTAGGCCTCATCCAGCGGCTGATGATCATTGTGGTCTTTTGCGTTCACATCCGCACCATGAGCGAGCAGGGCCTGTACCACATCCTGTTGCCTATCTCTCACAGCGAAATGAAGAGGTGTACCATCACCGTTGGAAAAGTTGGGGTCTGCGCCGGAACGCAGGAGATAGTCGATTATATCCAAATGATGCTCGCCGAAGATGGCATGCAAGAGTGGCGGGCCAAAATAGTAGATCGCGTTGATGTCCACGCCGGCCTCAATGAGCAGTCGCGCGATTTCATCGTCGCCGTCGTAGATGGCGTGCTTGAGTGGCGAGTCACAGCAGGAGATCGCGTTGACGTCCGCGCCGGCCTCGATGAGCAGTCGCGCGATTTCATCGACGCCGTTGTAACATGCGTCGTTGAGCGGACGATTGCCATCATCCGTGCTGCCGTCGGGCTCGCGAGCCTGAGCATTCGGGTCCGCACCATGTGCGAGGAGGAGTTTGACGATCTCTGTTCGCACATGCTCGGCAACACTATTCTCAAAACGTCCGACGGCGTGATGAATCGCCTGATAGCCGTCTCGGTCGAATTTATGCACGGAGGCACCCGTGGCGAGAAGCCGCCGGACCTTTGCGAGATCGCCCGCTTTCACCGCTTTGCAAAGCGCGGGGCGGGGCTTGGATTTTGTGCGACGTTTTGTTCTGCGACGTTTTGGCATGACTACTTTATAACGCACACCACCGGACAAAACCTGTCCGGTGCTACGGTCGCCTGCCGATATTTCTTATTCCGCAAATGTCTTTTGCCACGCCTTGCCCAGTGCTTCCACGTAATCTGCAATTACGACCGCACATTCCGAAGCCATGACATTCATTTGATCTTTATCTGCGAGAATCTTGCTCAACGCGTCATCGGAAAATGGATTGGGCAATAACCTTGCGGCGTTGTAACCGCCCTTTCGCTCGACTTCATGCCCCAAGGTACGCATCTCTTTTTCGAAGCTCTCTTCCTTGCCCTTAAAATTACCTCTGGGCACACAAATATAAAATTCTTTATTATTCTTGAGTTCGTATGCGATCCAAGGTTCCAGCTTAGATATTATGTCGCCCGCTTGACCAGTCACACTCCACCACAGGCAATTCTCCGGCGACCCGGCCAGCGGTTTTATCACAATGGTAGGCGGCAGCTTATCCTGCACTTGCTTCCAGAATATCTCGCCACACTCTTTACGTAATTCGTCGCGAGCATTTGCAATGTCGTTAATGTGACGAATAATGCCGGGGTAACTGCGAAGTAGTTCCTTGACTTGACTCATATACATTTTCTCCATGCGTGGATTACCCAATAATTGTTCGACGACGTTTCGGTACTGCTGCAACGCCTGATTGATATTGACGTGCGGATATGTTTCTTTTAAGCACTTTTCAATCCACGGCAAGATGTGAGATCGGTAAGAAATCCGGTGATAGGCATCCTTGAATTCGCCGCATGTGATGGACTGGTCGCCTTCGCGTGTGAGGTACAACAAAATTCCGTTCTTGCCTTGGTTAATATATTCTCGCCGCAGATATCTGGCATATCTGCTTATCTGTTCGTCCTGTTCCCCAGCATAAATCTTGTTTTCAATGGCGATGGCTCCCCACGGAGATTTGATAAGAATGTCGATCTGGCCATCAGGTATCCGTGTTTCCCTTTCAACTTTAACGTCCGCTGCTAAGTCAAATTCCGCAAGTTGCTGGAGTTGCGTTGACTGACCGTCGTGCCTCTGCGGAGGGATATCCTTCAATGTCTGAAGAAACAGTTCAAGAAACAGCGTCCCGCAATCGTGCCCTGCGATTGGGGACGGATTGAGCAAATGATGCAAATACCGCGTATGCAAACCGGCTTCCTCATGAGCGTTTCGCAGGACGGTGAATATGTTGAACCTGCCCTTGGTGGCTTTCAGGTGTGTTTCCTGCTGTGCCTTGAGCTTGTCGAATTCATGCGGTACGGCAACCAGAGCACGGCGTAAATCCGCAAGCGGTTCTTGCTCTGTAGAATCCGCGAAAGGAGCAACGGTTTCAGCCATCTGTCTTCTCCATCGAATACGAACATCTCATGTTTTCAAAATGTCGGATATTTTGCGAATCGTGTCAATCGTTCCGCATGCGGCACTATTTTTTATTCCTGATGGATGTTCGCAATCGCTCGCCCCGAATTGTGTAATCGCTCTCGGCTGTCCACCGGTTCCAAGACTTCGACCCATCCGCCTTCTGCGCGAACTTCGCGTTCCACTGCAAACATCGCTGCCGTCTTAAACGTTACGATGAGATTTCCGTCTTTTGAGCGTGTCCGCGTTTCTTTATCATTCCATTGGCGATCCCGAACGTACAGCGGAGCATCTTTTGCGATCCGCAGCCGTACTCGTACTTTTTCGCCAGTCGATTGCAGACCTTCGAAATCATCGGCGAGATAGCGTTCCATGAAGTTTGCCGGAAGCTCGAACGCCTCATCCGTCGTCTCCGCACGACTGATACGATTGAGCGAAAACGTCAGAATCGCTTTCCGTTTATGACAATAAGCCACCAGAATCCACCGACGATCTCGCATCAAAAGTCCGTAAGGGTCTATATCTCGCTCACCCGTAAAACCATGATATCCATCGGTATAAACAATCCGCATCGTCTCCCGACCCTCCATCGCCAGCAGCACCACATCCCAAACCTCCTTCTTCACCGCCTGCAATCGCGGCCCGGTAAAATGCACACAGTCCATCAACTCCTTAAACCGCGTCACCTGCTCCGGCGGCAACGTTCCCAACAAATTCTCATACAACCGCTCCACCTGCTGACGCACCGGCGTATCCTCAAACTGTGCCGCCGCCCGCAACGTGAAGAGCAATGCCTGCCGATCCTCCGTATCCACCAGCATCGGCGGAACCTCCGCCACCTCACGAATGTACCGCCACGTCTGGTCTCGACTGTCGAACTCAATCGGCAGCCCACTCTCATCTCGCATTTTGATTAAGTCGCGTCGAATGGTCCGTTCGTTACAACCGAACTTCTTCGCCAATTCGCTGGCGAGGACTTTACGGCCTTTAACGAGCATCCGATGCAACGCAAGCTGCCGCTGCTGAGACGTAAGATCAGTCATTGGAGTACCTCCGTTCAAAATCATTATCGCAGGAGAAAAGCCCAGGGACTTGGGGAATGGGGGGGCAATCCCTGGGCTTATATTCCAGCAACCGTCCGTTATAAAGCTGGCGAATGCCTTCCTTTGCCGGGGCCATCAGGATGGCGGATGCACATGTTGGCCGTCATGGACTTGATGTTGGGGAACGTTTTTCCACAGAACTCGCACACGTACTCACCCGTGGTGTCTCCTTGGTACAACGCATGCTTTCCTCTGCCGGGTCCATCGGGATGCCGGATACACGCGTTGGCCGTCAAGGACCTGGCGTTGGGTGCTGAGGTTCCGCAGTACTTACAATACACTTGCTCTGACATGGGCGTTTCTCCTTAAAAAAGAAAAGAACTCAAGAATCACGGGTTTTCAGCTCAAACAAATACTTGACGACCTTGACCGCATGTACGATCTTTTTATTCGGCATTTTGTATATTTTCTTGGCCAAAGCCTCTTCATCTTCGACGTCTTTGATCTCCACTCTATATTCTCGCAGCAATCTGTCCAGTTCCTCCGCATCATCCTCGTGCACATTTTTTGCCGTTTTCCAGATCACGCCAGCCAGCATTTGGCACTCATTCATCCGCTTCGTATCCGGAACGTGACGAAACCACCACCAGAACTTCACTTTGTAATAGAGCAGTATGACGCCCAGAATGAGAGGCAACGCCAGGATCAAACCGACGATCCCTCCAATCGCATAAAGTGCATATTTAAGAATCACCATGCACCTCTTTCAATGAAATCCGCATCGCATAACCGCATCATAACCACCTCACCGGACAAAACATGTCCGGTGGCGTCTTCGCTTTCGATTCGATAGGAAACAAAGTCAACCTTCCCCCGTGATTGTTCCCACCGGCCTCTCTAAACGGGATCACCACGGGGGAACCATTCCCCCCCCCCCAACGGTTCCCCCCTGGCGATCTTTTTTATAGATGGCCGAGGGAACGCAAACGGAATAGGACTGACTTTCTTTCGTGAGAAAAAAACTGAGTGGGTCGTGGGGGAGGCTGGGGAGGCTATCCGATATTAGGCATCCGCGTTATCATCCGGACTTCCAAGCGGCGAGATGGAACTGCACAAGGAACGGCCCGATGTTTGATATTATTCAGGTTGATAGTCGGTATGCGGTGGTGCCGGAGCAGTTGGGGACGAAACGTAAATTCTGGTTTCGTGATGAGCGGAACCGAATTATGCTTTTCAAAGCTGAGGAACGTGGAACCGGTGAAGATTGGGCGGAGAAAATTGCCTGTGAACTATGTAAAGAGCTGGCGTTGCCGCATGTGCATTATGAGCTGGCGATAAGCGATGATGTGCCGGGCGTTGTTTGCGAAATCTGCGCGAAGCCGCCGGTGTCGCTCTTTCTTGGCAATCAGTTGTTATGGCTGCTCGATTCTCGATACCCCATAGATAAAAACAAATACAAAGTGAGTGAGCACACTGTTGATGCGGTAGTCGAAGCCTTGGCAATTCTGCCGCCGCCGCCGGAGCCGTGGGGAGCCGATATGCCTCCGGGGATCAAGACCGCGTTGGACGTTTTCATCGGATACGTCATGCTCGACGCATGGGTTGCCAATCAGGACCGTCATCATGAGAATTGGGGTGTTTTGGCAAACCCTCTTTATTTGGCTCCGACTTTTGACCACGGAGCATGTCTCGCTCGCAACCTCAGCGATGATGAGCGTAAAGAGCGGCTCACCACCAAGGACAAGAACCGGCGTATTCCTGCATTCGCCCAACGTGCAAAGTCGGCATTTTACGCCTCAGACAATTCCGGAAAAACGTTGACCACCATTGAAGCGTGGCGGGCCTTCTCGCTTCGGAGTCCCACAGCCTCTATAATCTGGAAAGACCGTCTGCGGGCGGTCGAGGAGGCGAGAGTCGAGCAGTTGTTGGCTGAGGTGCCGCCGCATCGGCTTTCGCCGGTTGGGCGAGAGTTTACGCTTCAGTTGCTGCTTGAGAATCGGCGGCGTCTGCTTGAGGATGAGTTATGACAAATCAATCTATTTTTATCGCCTGGCGCAGCCGTAACGAGAACGACGACGGCCAATGGGGACCGGTCGGACGGCTGGACCGCGTACCGGACGGCTACCGTTTCGTCTACACCCGTGGTGCGAAAATGCTGCCGGGCTTCTCGCCGTTTCCAGGTATGGACGATCTGAACGCTGAGTACATCTCCGACGAACTATTTCCGCTTTTCACCAACAGGCTGCTGGCGAAGTCTCGCCCGGAATATGAAGCGTTCCTGCGGTGGAGCGGCTTTGACGGCTTTGATCGCAATAACCCGCCGGACCCCATCGCCTTGCTGGGCGTAACCGAAGGTCGCCGGGCCACGGATTCTTTGGAACTGTTCACCTGTCCGCAACCTGATGAGAGCGGATGCTTCGTGAGTAAATTTTTCCTGCACAGCATCCGTCGGATGCCCGCGCCGGCAAGAGAGCGGCTCAATACGCTGAAAACGGGCGATTCGCTGGGTTTGATGGTTGACTTTCAGAACCGCCACGATCCTTACGCGGTCGCGGTGCGGACCTGCGATGACTATGACCGTTACATGATTGGCCATGTGCCGCGATATCTTGCCCGTGACGTTCTTTTTCTGATTTACCGATGTGCGGTGAAAAATATCCGGCTGACGGTCGAGCGTGTCAACGAAGACGCACCGATGCAGCAGCGGTTGCTCTGTCGCATGAATGCATGTTGGCCGGCGGGATACCGTCCGTGTGCTGGTGAGGAATTTAAGCCGCTACCAGTCCATCAGTTCCAAGGGACCAGCGAAATGGCTTTTCAGGGAAGTTAGCCGTTCCCGGTCCCTGCCGTCGCGACGTTGGCCCTCCCTCCCCTCCACAGTTCGCCCACGTCGCGTTCGTGGCGGCGAGGTTGGCCTGACCTACCATTCGCCCGGTCGTTGCGCCCGTGTTCGCCCGCTTTGGCGATGTTCGCTACGCGCAACAAACAAATAACGGGAGGGCAACCGTTCCCCCTAGCGTCATGTGCTGAATCTCTTTCCAAGTACCTACGCCCTCCCCTCCCCCTTTGCGGCTTGGATCATGGCCGAAATACCGGCGCGGATGTCCCCGCCGATCATTTGCTTTCCGCCTTGTTCGCCGCCTGTACCATCGCTAAAATTCCTGACTTAAGCACCGCTGGTAGCGTCGGCCACGCCTCCACAATCACGGCCAAGTCCGCGCTACCTCCTGCGCTACCTTCTGGTGAAGAAATGCTCGATTTTTCCGAGGATTCCGCGACTTGGCTACGGGTTCGAGCCCCGTCGCCCTCGTTATTGTCGATTGGCACATTTGATCGCCGATTGGCGTTTTTCCCCGACAAAACTAAAGGTTTCTTCTTTCCCCTCTGGGGGCCGATGGATGCCGAACGTTGCCCGTACAAGCCGATGTTTGCTACCTTCTGTGCTACCCGCTTGCTCTTCCCAGTCCCCACCGCATTCGGGAACGCCTTCAATTCCCAGGCTCGCAAGCCCGTCCCCAGTGCTACCTTGTAGAGCAACTGATATCGCTCTGGCACTGCAGCCAGTAATCGTCTCAATTCCTCTTCGGTAATTGCTCGTCGCCCTCGCCGTACATCTTCCGATACGTCCAGTTTTTCAAGCTCGCCGATAGGGTTGGCTTCCATCCGTTTGCGTTTGACACACCAAAGACAGAACGCTCGCACTGCTCCAAGGTAGTGATTCTTCGTCGTGGGCGACATAGGGGTCGGATTTTCTTTCGCCTGCTTCAGGAGTTTTTTGTCCTTGGCGTTATGTCCATACTCTCCCATTGCCTTCTCACGCCAATCCGCGAAGGAATCTGCGTCGATGTCTTCTAGCAGTTTCCACCGACATTCCTTGACCAGCCTCTCCATTCGACCTTCGACAGTGCGAACATAGCCCTTCGCCCGTCTCAGTTGTCGAAGATCGTTGATCCAATCGCCAACATGCTCCGAGAGTGGACGGTGTCGATGCTCGGCGTAGGGGTCAGTCAGCCCCTCTTTTTTCTTGGCACGTTCCTTATTGTATCGCGTCAGCATTGCCTGCGAAGCAGCCTTGTCGGTGTAGGCTTTGATGCGTATGGTCTTTCGGCCAATGCGATCACACACCATGTATGTTTTGTTACGTTTTTCGAGCCAAGCCATATTTCACCTCACTTCGTCTTGCTTATCTTTGTCTTCGTTGGCTGGACGACGATTTCCAGCCCAAGGGCATCTGCCAATCTTTCCAAATTATCCACACTCACACCAGCTTCGTTGCTCCTCAGTCGGGAAAGTTGGCTTTGTGTGATGCCTGTTTCTTTCCACAGCCGATACCGCGTCTTGTCGCTGGCGTTGATGGCTTTCCTTATTTTATCTAAAATTTTACTCATGTTAATTATTTTACTTGATACTTTCATTGAATGCAAGTATTGCGTTCTCTTCACCACAATTCTGCCTATCACGTAGGCCCTCGGTTATGCACTTCGTACAAATACTCTCCTCGCCCTTTGCTGTTGTGTTTGGCGTTCGGCAATTTCGATAGCACTGATTCAACGGGTGTCATACGCCCCTCCTTCCGCCTTCTCAATCCACGTCTCCACCGTTTCACGTTTCCAGAGACGCACCTTGGCACCCTTGGAAATATCTGGAGGGGGGAATGTCCCCTCCGAAATCCACCGATCCAACGTGCGCTCCCCAATCGGAACGTAGTGCTTGCGAATCAACGCCTTGGTCAACAAGGCAGGTACTTCTTCTGGTCCGTTTGGAACCTTCTTAGACATGCGTCTCCCCCTTCCTCCCCACGATTCGGACTGCCGGGCATCCTGCCGTGATCCAGTCCATGATTTCCCGCCGACGCCAACGGACCAATGCTCCGATCTTGACGGGAGCGGGCATCTTCCCAGCATCCCTCAGGCGATGGATGTGCCTCGTCGAACAAGTACAAAAAGCGGCAACGGCTTTTACATCCAGTAAGCCCAGGTTCGATTCTTGCGTAGGTGATAGCATCACGACCGTTATTCTCCTGCCACCGAAGGGTCTGCCCACGAAGTGGCTGGACAGCATCACCTTGTCTCCCGGATAGGTTTTTCGTCTATCGCAGGCGATTCGCTGAATGACCTTGGTGTGATCACTTCTATCACCATCCAAATAGGACTGTGATCCATTGCTGTACTTCATTTCTAATAGCTCTACCTTTTTATCCGTATCTATCCTTCATAGCATCATATTATTATAACTCTTCTTTAATCTCTTCCTTATCATTAGCATTAGCATCATAGTCTATATCTTCTTTTCTCTAAGTTACCCTGCCGGAGTAGGAGGGGGGATGGGGGAGGGGGGGGAGTCGCCATCGCCAAATATAGCCACGACTGGAGTGCGTTTTCACGTCAAGCTCGCTCGCGTGGAACCATCAGTTTTTTTACGTCGGACAGCCTCCAATCTTTGCATAGGTAAACTTGCCGCCCTGCCATAACCGCATCAGGTTGATATGCACTTCGCCTCGCGGAATCATGGCCGTACACCGCAGGGAACCTTCTGCCAATTTCAGAATCTCGTTTGGCTTGGGCATTCTGGCTTCCAACTTGGTCGGAGGAGAAGGTATTAAGTCGTCGTCGTGATGATACTGCGTCACAATCACCGGCCCATCGGTCAGCCGTAGGTACCATTCGGCGAGGTCATACCGTTTGTCGGAAAATCGGCGACTGCTTCCTCTGCGAACGATGCGGACTATGGGCTTTGCGTAGCGATTCGTTTTGTATATTTCCGCAACCATACGGATGTGTTCGATACCCCCGAAAGTCGTAAGCCTGAACTCGAAAGTCGTAAGGTTAGAGCATTTTTCACTCGCCCGTAGCGTTTTGGAGCCCCGCATGGCAATGCGGGGCTTTGGCTCTCGCTTCCTGCGCATGTCATTACGCCACGACCACATGAAAAATGCTCTAGCCCCGAAAGTCGTAAGCTACCGACAGACCTTACGACCGAACACTTGCCTGACGACTTGGCCGCCAAGGTCGCCGATTTACCTAAGCGAATTTTGCCAGATCAGTTACGGAAGCTCATCTGTAGTCTTTGCCGGTGGCAGCCACTGAACTCGATGCAGTTGTCCCTTTTGCTTGGTCGCCAGCGGGAGCCCTTGGTCCGCGACTATCTCAAGCCCATGATTGATGCCGGGCAACTCACCTACACCATCCCCGACATGCCAAACCACCCCGACCAGACTTACACAGCTTCGCCTGCAGAGGACGGTGAGTAACCGCCCTTCCCGCCCTCGCAGCCTGCGACGATAGCACCGCAGGCGGGAAGTTGTGGGCCCGCCCTTCTCCCGGACAGTCCGAGCAACCTCCCGCCGTGGAATGGTTGACTACGATCTATACGCATGAGGTCGCCAAATCCTGCGCAAAGAGCATCTCTGCGTGAAAAATATTCCAAGCGGCATTCCAGTCACAAGTGATATCACTTTGTCCCGTGCGCCTGATGTATTACGATACTTCATAAACCAATGCAGTAACGTGAGATGCTTTGTTTGACAATGTTCGCAAGAACCGTGCCCCGAGTCTGTGAGTTGTTTGAGGAGAGCTTATGAATGGGACTCCGAACCATGAACTGCCGTCTGACGATTGTGGCATCGAGAGTTACTGCGTGGCTGCGATCGGCACACTGTTTGACCTGTGCTCGGGCAACCCCTTGTGATAGTCACGCCAGCAGTGTGATTGGGACCAGCAGCGGCACGGCGCGGCTCGGCGAGGTTATCTCCAAAATCAGCCGATTGATCGGCTGGACTTTTTCGCCGGCTTTGATCTTCACTTCGGCGATGTTGACGTTGTCCGCCCCACGTCCCCATTTGGCTATGAGGTTGGTCTTGCCCGAGATGACACTAAAACCCTCCGGGAGCAGCCAGCGGAGTTCGTAGCGGTTATAGCTCACGCAACGCGTGTGAGTGACGGTGACTTTCAGGGCGATTTCGGCATTGGGCTGGATTTGGGGCGGGCCGTCGAATTCGATCAAAGCTTTGGTGCAGGCGGTTTCGTAGGTGAAGGAATGGCGGGAACGGGTCAGGACGCTTTTGATGAACGAGTCGCCCATGAAGGATGCGGGATCGACTGTTGTGGTTTCGACTGGCTCGTTGACGATTTCGATTGCGGGCGTGGACTTCAGGCCGGGGTAGGTGGTGACGGGCAGCAGTTTCATGACGCTGTCGGTCAGTTCTGTGCATGAGCCGGGGAACCAGGCGCTGCCGAGTATGACGGCGATGGTGATGATTCTGTCGCCGATGTAGGCTTGCCAGTCTTGAGGGATTCCTTTTGTGCCGTTCATGATGCCGAGGATGGCGCCGACGGTTGCGCCTGTGCAGTCGGTGTCGTCTCCGCAGTTGATAGCGGTGAGCATCGACTTTTTGAAATCGCCCTGGCCGTAGAGGAGGCCTAGGACGACGTAGGCGACATTTGCGGGTGCCTGGAACCAGCCCAAGTCCTCGCTGTCTTTGATGAGTGCTTCGCGGGCCTCCTGCCATGTTTTTCCGTTTTTGTAGTGGTCCATGACGAGTTTGACGCTACGGGCGACGTGGCAGTCTGCCGGGATTTTTGAAAGCCCGATGGCAAGGAGGGTGTTCAGGTCGTTGATGACGAAGGCAGAACTTTGAATCGCGGCGACGAAGACGGCGGCGAAGGTTCCCTCGCCAAAACCGTGGTCGACGGAAGCATCTTCGAAGGCAAAGTTGATCGCCGACTCGGGCATGGCGGGGTAGAGACATGCCCAGATTTCGGTGCGGATCCAGGCACCGTTGGAATTCCTCCACAGGTGGTTGTCGATTTCGCCGGACAAGGGCGGAATGATGCCCATTCGCATGTTCGCTTTGCAAACCCCATATTCGTTCCATGGCGGTCCGATGTAGGTGAGCCAGTATTCGCCGAGGATTTTGGAGTTGAGGTTCTGCGGTCCGACTTCGCTGATGGCTTTGAGCCAGACGAGTTGCAGGTCGAGGTCGTCGTTGGGGAGCGGAGCGCCTTTTTCGTGTGTGAAGCCGGTGGCGTTGTTCGTGCATTTCTGGCCTTCGAACGGAGCGCCCATGGTTCCGCCGATGTTTTTGCCGAGCCAGCATGCGTAGATCTTGTCCCTGAGGAGTTCTTTGTTGATTTTCATTTTTAGCCTTTCTTCTCTAGCGAACAGCCGGGCATTGTATCTCGGAACACTACGGTAACAACCTGCGATGAACAAAATACTGGACCCTGCGGTTACACTGCTCTGTGTCAGTTTGGCGGGCGAGTGGAACGGTGAACACTACAAGCTCGTGGCGGCGGTTATTGAGGAACGCTGATGATCCCGGCGGCAGACAAAAAAGAGATTTTTACGATTGGGCACTCCAACCATGAACTGGCCCAGTTCGTCGCCCTTCTGCAGCGGCATCGAATCAGTGCCCTCGCTGATGTGCGGTCTCAACCCTACAGTCGGTTCCATCCTCAGTACAATCGAAAGGCACTGGAAGCGTTCTTTAACGAAATCGGCATCCGTTACGTCTTTCTCGGTGTCGAGCTTGGTGCCCGGCGCAATGAGCGCGAGTGTTACGTTCAAGGCAGGGCTGATTACCGCGAAATAGCGAAGTTGCCGATCTTCAATCACGGTCTCGAAAAAGTTCGAAAAGAAGTGGAAACGAATCGAATCGCGCTGATGTGCAGCGAAAAGGATCCGATTACCTGCCATCGGAACATTCTCGTCTGCCGCCACTTGCGATGCCCTGAGATCAGCATCTCGCACATTCTGAAAGACGGTTCTTTGGAATCGAACGAAGCTGCCGAGACAAGACTCTTGAAACTCGTGGGTCTGCATGAACATGACCTGTTCGTCAACAGGCAAGAGCTGATCGAACAGGCATACGACCTTCAAGGAACGTCCATCGCTTACATGTGATTGGGGTCTGTGGGCAGGCTGGTTGTCGGTTCGATGGCCGACCGTACCAACATCAGAACCGCCTGTTGCACATTCGCCGGTATCCGCCCCCAAACCTCGGCCAGCCATTGAAGGTCGGGGTTTCGCGCGCCGTCTGGCGCGCCGCTTCCTTCACAACCCTCGAATTTCCTCGTAGAATCTGAGGAAGTTCGATTCCTGTCCCGAGCATCCCCGACAAGAGCAAAACCGCCATTTTCCCCTTGTTTTTCAGCATATTTCGTGTCTTTTCCAGAAATGTAATTACCTCCATTTCCGCCCGTTTTCACCTCTTTATTCAATTACTTCGCATAAAAAGGAACTCCGCATAATGGTAATTAACGTGAGTTCGACATAAGGTCGCCGTGCATGGCCACGGTGTTCATTGTGAGCAAGAGGATCGTCTTACGTCGAACTGACGTTATTTATTACAATCAGCACGCTAGAATAACCAAGACCTCGTCCAGGAGCATCATGGGCATCTACGACCGCGACTATTACCGCTCTCCCCCAACCCCCTCCCACGCACGTACCGGCCTGAGCCGGGCCGGCATGTGGTCCATCACCACCTGGCTCATCATTCTCAACGTCGCGGTCTTCCTGATCCAGGCCTTCATCATCGCATCCCGGCAGAATCAGCTCCTGCGCGCCGGCATCCCCCTCCGCTTCGCCCGCCCAGCCTTCAGAGATCCCGTCCTGTTCTACGGCGCCTTCACCATCCATGACGCATTCCTCCACTATCAATTCTGGCGTGTCATCATCTGCCAGTTCCTCCACGCCAATCTCTGGCATCTCCTGGTCAACATGGTCGGCCTGTACATCTTCGGCCCCATCGTCGAACTCAACCTCGGACGCTGGCGTTACAGTTTCTTCTACCTCCTCTGCGGTATCGCCGGGCCCGTGATGTACACCCTTCTCTGGGCCGCCGCCAGGGACACGCCGCTTGTGGGCGCCTCCGCCGGCATCTTCGGCATCCTCCTCGCCGCCGCGTACCTCGCACCCGATCGCCTCATCTACGTCTACTTTTTCGAAGTGCGGCTCAAGTATTTCGCCTGGGTCATGATGGGCGTCGCCGCTTACACCGTCCTCTTCCACGGCCAAAACGCCGGCGGACAAGCTGCCCACCTCGGCGGCGGCCTCCTTGGCTGGCTCCTCATCCGCTTCCGCGGCGTGCGGAGGAAGAAGCCTGTAGCCAGTGTAGTGACTCACAATTAAGCGATCTTATAAAATCGCGTGTTTTGGCTCGTATCGCAGGTTTTCGCCTGTCGCTCCCTGATGGTCGCGGCTCTGATAAGATGGCATCTATTTGAATCACTACACGAGCTTCTGGCTTCTACGATATACTCAACAGCTTCGCGTCCTTCACAGGAGTTCCCATGCGTATCCTCGTCACCGGCGGCGCCGGATTCATCGGCTCCAACCTCGCTAAAAAACTCGAAAATGACGGTCACCAGGTTGTCGTCCTCGACAACTTCTCCTCCGGCAGTTTCCCCAACCTCATCGATTTCCACGGCGACGTCATCGCTGCCGACTGCAATGCCTTCGCCGCCGATGACGATCCCTGCCCCCGCTGCGACGCCATCTTTCACGAAGCGTCCATTACCGATACGACCGTTACGGATCAGTTGAAGATGATGCGTAACAACGTCGAGGGTTTTCGCCGCGTGCTACACTGGGCCGCTCGGTGGAACGCTCGTGTCATCTGGGCCTCCTCCGCTTCCGTTTATGGTAACCTCCCCGCTCCCAACAAAATTTCCGACAAGCCCAATCCTCTCAACGTCTACGGCTATTCCAAGCTCGCCATGGAACGCCTCGCCCACCTCTGGGCTCAGGAACACACCATGCGTCCCATCATCGGGTTGCGATATTTCAACGTTTATGGTTCCGGCGAAGCGCACAAAGGCAAATTCGCCAGCATGATCTATCAACTCGCCCAGCAGATGAAGTCCGGCAAGCGCCCCCGCATCTTCACCGCCGGAGAGCAGAAACGCGATTTCGTCTCCATCGAAGACGTCATTCAAGCCAATCTCCTGGCCCTCCATGTCGATCATCCGCCCGACGCCGCCGTCTTCAACGTCGGCTGCGGCAGGCCGCACTCCTTCAATCAAGTCGTCGCCGGCCTGAACGCCGCCCTGGGCACCAGTCTCGCCCCTGATTACTTCGAGAACCCCTACTCGTTCACCCAGGACCACACCGAAGCCGACCTGAGCGACTCCCAGAAAATCCTCGGCTACGCTCCCAAATACACCGACATCATCGCCGGCATCCGCGCCTACCACGAATCCGGCCGCCTATAATGAAACGCTATTCCATATAGCCCCGGCTTTAGCCGGGATCGGCCTCCGATTAACAAATTGTCGCGGTTCATCCGAGCTAATCCCGGCTAAAGCCGGGGCTATATGGGTTCATCAGAGGTCTCACATGCTTTCGCTCCGCCACCTGCTCCTTGTCTTGTCACCTTGTCTCCTTGTCACCTTGTCATCGTTCCTTGCCGCGCAAACTCTCCCCTCCCCCAAAGACGCCACCGCAGCTCTTGCCGCCCATCTCGCTGCGCTGAAAGAGACGCGAACGCTGCAAGCGAACTTTATCTGCGAGAAGCGTCTTGCCGCTCTCGATACGCCGCTCATCAGCCGCGGCCACGTTCTGGTCCGACGAGGTGATCCGCGTGAAGGCGAGGGCGCCCTCCGCATCGTCACCGAAACGCCTTACTTTTCCGAGCTCATTCTCGCCAAGGGCAAACTCCTGGCACGTTCCCAGCACGAAACCGAATGGACCAAAACCAACCAGCCCACCCGCCCCGGCCTCACCACCGTCCTCTCCCAGCTCGGCGGATGGTCCGCCAGCGATACCGGCAAAATCACCGACATGTACACTATCAGCACCAGCACCGCCTCAATCCCCGCCTCTCCCAATGGCACCGTTCAATCCGCCGCCGCCGATGTGTTCACCCTTACTCCCACCAACAAAGACCTCCTCCGCGTCGTCAAGCAGATCACCTTTGCCGTCGATCGCGCATCGCATCACCTGTTGTTCCTCCAGATGAGCACTCAGCAGGACGACGCCACGCGCTATTGGTTTTACGACATCAAGGCCAATGTTCAATTTCCTGCCGACGCATTTGTTCCCACAACCGTTCCCACAACCGCTCCGAGTGCCAAATCATGAAACTCACCTTGTCACCCTCCCCCCTGCTCTGTCACCTTGTCACCTTGTCACTTCTATTGGTTATCACCGGCTGCACTGCCACCACGCCCATCGCCGCCCTGAGCCCCGAAGCCCAGCGCGTGTCTCAATCGTTAGATTTTTGGCCGAGCATCCCCGCCGACGGCCCCAGCCTCAAACGCTCCTTCTTCACCACCATCCACATCGCCGGCCGCCGCACCACCGCCTCCGGCATCCTCGATTATCACAACCCCCGCGACTTCCGCATCATCGTCGTCACCGAAGTAGGCAATGTCCTCTTCGACGCTCGCATCAACTGGGCCGGTGTTACGGTCCTGCGTACCATGCCCGGCCTCGACGCGTCCATCGTCGCCATTCTCGTCAATGACCTCTCACGTGCCATGCAACTCCCCGATTCTCTCGACGGCCTCGTCCTGGCACGCGACCAGTTCATCCTCCGCCGCACTGGCTCGGACACCTTCCGTTACACCTGGACCTTCGATGCCGTCACCGGCCGCCTCAAAACCACCGAGATCGCCATGGGCGCCTTCGACACGCTCCGCATCGAGTATCTCCGCTACGACTCCCGCGGCTGGCCTGAGGAAATCACCCTCATCCGCAAGGCCCGCTTCTATAACATCACCTTCACGTTCACCGACGAAATGAAAGAAGCCAGAAGCCAGTAGCTTTGCTACAATGCGACCATGACGACCGTCGACGAAAAACTTCTTTCGCTGCTCCGGCAAAAATCACCCGCCGAGCGAACCATCCTCGCCAGCAATATGTTCACCTCCGCCCGCGAAATGCTCCGCGGTTTCCTGAAGCAGCAGCACCCCGACTGGACGCACGATCAGATACAAGCCGAACTCCGCAGGAGAATTCATGGATCAACATGAACTGCTGCGTTATGTCGCTTCAACGCTCGATCGTCTGAAAATTCCCTATTTCGTCACGGGATCGTTCGCCGGCATTCTCTACGGCCCTTTCCGCATGACCAACGACCTCGATGTGGTCATCGACCTCCGATTCGATCAGATCGATGCCTTTCTCGCGGCATTTCCCCCTGCTGAATTTTATGTCGAGCGTGACGCGGTCGTGGATGCCGTCAGGAATCGTTTCCAGTTCAACGTCCTGCATCAAACCAGTCTCGCCAAGGTCGATTTCATCGTTGCCGAGGGTTCCTCGCATCAGCGTGAAGCATTCCGCCGCATACGCCGCATCCGAAGCACCGTCGATTACGACGTTACCTACATCTCTCCCGAAGACATCATTCTCAACAAGCTCCGCTTTTACCAGGAAAGCGACTCGCAAAAACATCTGCAAGACATCGTGGGCATTCTCAAAACCAGTGGCAACTCCCTCGATCTCGCCTACATCGAACAATGGTCCGATTGGCTCGACGTCCTCCGCTCATGGCGAAAGGTGCAGCAACTTGCAAAAGAGGCCAATCCATGACCCATCTCGACTACGCTTCCGAATCTCTTGATCCGCGGGGGACTCGTTTGGATCGCGTTTTTTTTCGCGTTGCTAAGATTTGTGCCATTCTTCCGATGGCTATTGGGTTGACGATTTTGGTGCTCTATTACTTTTTTGATTGGGATTTTTTGGTACCTGTCGGCGGGCTCATGCTGTTCGTTGGAACTTTCATCATTCTCACAGGGATAGGTTTGACTATCACCTGGTGTATTCGACAATATTTTGCCGCGAAACGTCTGGGGATTCCTGTACGCTGGCGGACCGGGGTATTCCTTACGTTTCTCCTGTTGGCTAATTTTCCCGTTGCGTTTTTCTGCCTCGCTGTTGGTGGTTATCTCGTCGATTCCCATGTGAGCGTTTGTGTCTCCAACGAAACCGCTGACGATCTTACTAACGTCACGGTTCGTGCGGCGTGGTTTAGCAGGTCCATCGGTACCATCAGGCCGGGCAATTCACGTTACGTCGACATAAGACCCACGCACAGCAATGTCATCCGGATCCGTGTTGAACAGGCTGGCGATTCCAAAGAGCTCGCCACGCCAACTCCGTCGCACAAAGACTACCTTCTCAAAACCCATGTAAAGCCCGGGCTCGAACTTGAGTCTGAGTTTGTTTATTGGTCCCGCTGATTAGAGCATTTTTCACTCGCCCGTAGCGCTTTGGAGCCCCGCATGGCAATGCGGGGCTTTGGCTCTCGCTTCTTGCGCATGTCATCACGCCACGACCACGTGAAAAATGCTCTAGCCAAACGCTCTCTGACGGTCGCGTCTCGGATTGATGAAACGTCAGAGCTGCAATCGTAAGATTGCAGTTCATCGGCGAGATGCCGATGCCACGTCACTGCAATCTTACGATTGCAGCTCTGTTTTGCGGGTTACTTGTTGCGGTGCAGCGCTTCGAGGTCTTCGGGGGAGGCTTTGCCCAGGACGAAGTTTTGCACTTCGGGGTTGGGGTTGGTGCGGATGGCGTTGGGGGGGCCTTCGGCGATCACTTTGCCGCGGGAGAGCATCACCATGCGGTCGGCGACCTTGAAGGCGGAGGTCATGTCGTGCGTGACGATGATCGAGGTCACATGCAGTTCGTCGTTGAGCTTGAGGATCAGTTCGTTGATGACGTCGGAGCGGATGGGGTCCAGGCCGGTGGTGGGTTCGTCGTAGAGGACGACTTCGGGGTCGAGCGCGATGGCGCGTGCGAGTGCGACGCGTTTTTTCATGCCGCCTGAGAGATCGGCGGGCATTTTGGACTCGGTGCCGGAGAGGCCGACCATGGCGAGTTTGTCGGCAACGATGGCGCGGATTTGCGAGTCGTTGTGGTCGGTGTGTTCGCGGAGCGGGAAGGCAATGTTTTCAAGGACGTTGAGGGAATCGAAGAGGGCGGCGCCCTGGAAGAGGAAGCCGAAGCGTTTGCGGATCGGTTCGAGATTGCGTTCGGAGAGGTTGTCGATGCGTTGGTTGCGGAAGAAGACTTGTCCGGAGTCGGGGCGGAGGATGCCGACGATGTGTTTGAGGAGGACGGATTTTCCGGTGCCGGAGGGGCCGAGGATGACGACGGACTCGTGGTCGTGGATATCGAGGTTGAGGCCGTCGAGGACGACGTTGCGGCCGAAGGACTTGCGGAGATCGACGAGCCGGATGAGACAAGATTGCATCAGAACATTCCTCCACCACTGGGGGCGAGGGCATTCATGAGCACGGCGACGAAGAAGTTCATCACGAGAATGGTGATGAAGGAGAGAACGAAGGATTCGGTGCAGGCGCGTCCGACGCCTTGTGCGCCCGGTCCGCATTTGAAGCCTTTGTAGCAGGCGATGGAGGCGATGGCGGCGCCGAAGAAAAAGGCCTTGATGAAGCCGGTGTTGATGGTGTAGAGGTCGAGTGCTTCGCGGGTGTGGAGCCAATATTCGGCGTTATCGACGGCGTTGACCTTGACGGCCATCACCCAGCCGCCGGCCATGCCCAGAACATCGGAAAAAACCGTGAGAACCGGCGTCATGATGAGGCAGGCAACGAAGCGAGGAACGGCCAGTGCGCGTGTGGGATCGGTGGCCATGGCGCGGAGCGCGTCGATCTGTTCGGTAACACGCATCGTACCGAGCTCGGCAGTGAGAGCACCGCCGACACGCCCGGCAAGCATGACCGCGGTAAGAACCGGGCCGATCTGCTTGACGACGGAAATATTGATGACCGAACCGATCCGCCCGGCAAGTCCGATCGATTGGAACTGTGGCAATGCTTCAATGGCAAGAACAGCACCGATGAAAGCTCCGGTAATCATGACGACGGGAATGGAGAGCGTGCCGATGTCGAACATCTGGAGGAGCAGTTGTCGTCGAGCGAATCGCCCGGGGCCGCGGAAAGTCCAGTAGAGAATCGTGCCGACGAAGCAGAGGTAATCGCCGAGCGTTTCGACGGCGGCGAGTGCTTTAGCGCCCAGTTGTTCGACAAATTTCAAAGTGACACCTGTGTTGGACGAAGTCGCCCTCTGACGGAATACAACTTGTTGGGGGGCGAAACAACATCAGGGCCGCAATCGTAAGATTGCGGACCAATAACCGCAATCTTACGATTGCGGCTCTGATAGGAACATTGTTGATGTCACCCTCAATAGCCCCCAGCTCTGCCGGGGGCTAACAGTTGCGGCACGAAATCTACGGCATTTTCAGCGGCACGGTCGCGGTAAGTTCGTCAAAACCGATCAGCCGCACTTTGAGCGTGACCGTAACATCTTTGGCTGTTTTGAGATTGATGCTGGCTGGTACTCCGCCGGAGTACTCGCAGAGGCCGCCTCAACCAAATTCCATTTTGCCAAGGGACGTCGATTTGCCATCGACATTGAGAGTGACCTCCGGCGGTTTTGTTCGGTCGTACGCAGGCAAATAAGTTTCACCTGCCTGGCCCTTGGTGCGGAGCGTCTCAGGGTTGATGTTGACTTTGCCCTTGACCATTGCGGCCTGGAATTCGAGCACCTTGGGTCCGCTCAGGGTCAGGGTTTGCTTGGCTCCAGCCTTCACTTGCAACGCCGGCATCTCGTTCCCGGAAACATACATCCACTGCCCTTGCGGCCGCGATTTATCTTGCGATGGCGTGTACAGCCTCGCCGCCAGCATCGTATAAGCACCTGGAATGATCTTGACCGATTCTCCCGCTTTGCCGTTAAGTGTCACGTTGAGGTTGGCGTCAGAGGAGGTCATGATAATCTGGCCGCAGTATTTTGGTGGTGCGATGACTTCGAGATTTGCCGTGGCGCCGGCATAGGGGAGAACCGTTAATTCACTGCCGTCTTTGGCAAGATTCTGGATCTCGAAAATCCCGCCGGGTGTGCTGATGTATTTGGAGAGCGGCTGCACGAGATATAGTTTTTTGGCGGTCTTATAGCTGTCGACAAATTCTATGGGCTTACCGATGACGATGCCGTCTTTGTCGCTGGTGTAAAAGCCGTCCATGTTGGCGTCGAAGATGGCGATGGTGGATTGGGGGGAGGAGCCGATTTTGCCGGTTTGGACGCCAGCAGGCCGGAGCATGCCCTGCGTGGTAACGCATTTCTTGACTTTGGGATCGATGTACAAGGAGAAGGAGTAGCCTTCGCCACTGAGGAGGTACTTCCGTCCCTTGTCGAGCGTGAGTTCCATGGGTTTGGCGCTTGCGTCTGAGCCGAAGGTGAACGACTGCGCAGTGTTTTTGAGGAGCAGTTTGCTCTCCACCTCGACGATCGTGCCGAGTTTTTGGTTGTCGGGGGCCTTGGGCGGCGTTTCGGTTTGCACGGTGTATTCGATCCCGCCAAGCGTGAACGTCGTCGTGGGTTTCTCGTCTCTCAGGACAAACTGACCCGGAAACGCGCCACCCAAAGCATTCGACGGCGGAACGTACGTGGTATCGGCAGGAATCGCGGTGGTAACCAGTGGAACCTTGATCGGCCCGGCAGCCCACAGTGGCGTGGCAATGGCCAGGACAACACCGAGAAGAACCGTTCGCCTGGAGTGAGACACCATAAAATATCCTCCACGAAAGGGCGTGCTGGATGTTGCGTCACATTAGCGCATGTTGGCTGTTGTCTGTCAAGATCAATTCGCGGAACCGTGGAGTTGGACCATGGCGAACGCATATGACCATCAGGGCCGCGACCGTCAGGGAGCGTTTGGTGCGGATGGGGCGGGTTCGAGAAAGGTAAGGGGCGAAGAATCGCTGGGGAGTTGGAGGAGGTAGGTGCGGTCGATCGGGAGGCGGCCGAGGTTGAAGGCGGTCAGGAGAGCGGGGGCGAGATCGAGATGAGCAGCGGCCCATTGGGTGAGCAGGGTTTTAGTTTGGGTCGAGTCCTGGGAGATGTAGCCTTCGGCGAGGGAGAGAGTGTGGATGGAGGAGGGTTGCAAACGTGCAAGGGTGGCGGTGCGGGTGGTGCAAATCAGGCAGGAACGCGGGGGAAGCGAGGCTTCCAGGCGGGAGAGGCGATCAAGCGTGTTCGGGGCAGGAACGTCAAGCGTGAGGCGGGCGTCTTGCAGGAAAAATTCGCGAGGCGTGGCAAAAACGGGGAAAAGGGCTGCGGTTTGCTCGGCGGTGGTATTTAAGGTGTAGTTGAAGAGAGATGCGGTGGCGGTGAACGATTCGCTCAGGACCAGCGAAGAGGACTGATCTGCTGGAAGAGAGGTGGTGGACCAGACGGCGTGAGCGGTTGTCGGTGGGGACGCAGTGGGGATGAAGAAAAAAGCGAAGAGAGAGAGGGCGGCGAAGGTGAGAGCGAGGACGGGAAGGAGGATCGCAGGGCGGCGGAAAAGGCCACGGGCGAGAAGTAGGATGAGAATGGCGACGAAAGGGAGACTGTATAGGATTATGGTGATACGTTTGGATGCGGCAGGTTGGAGGATGAGTGTGGTGTCGAGAAGGTGGGGTTCGAGGACTTGGAGGCGAGGGAGCGGGGATTGGGTGGGCGGAGGGGTGATCCAAGCGGCGGAATCGGGGTTGGGGACGAGGCGAACCCAGGGAAATCGCGACAGCGGGGAGCCTGCGGGGACGGGACGGGCGGCGTTGTCGGCGATGATGAGCTTGAGCCCGGTCGACATGAGGGCGGCAGCACGGTCCTGCGATATCTTCGAGGCAAGGTCAGGGGAAAGCAGCAGCATATCTGTAGATGCAAACAGGAGAATAGGGCCTGAGAGGATTTCCTGGTCGGGGATGGCTGTCGAGGTGATGGGGCGCCAGGCGAGATAGGGAGGGATTCTCAGGTCGCTGTTGGCTGGGACCATGATGCGGAGGGTGGAGGCGGAGGGGGGTGCGAGGTTCCATTCCTGCTTCGGCCATTGCTGGGCGGGGACCAGCGTGCTCATGGGTGAGCGTGGAACGGGGCGGGCGACGTTGATGAAACCGGAGGTCCATCGTTGGTTGGCGGATTGGAGCAAGACATGGACGGGCCATTTTGCGGAGGGCAAATCGGTTTCGGCGAGGTAAGGAAGCGGGATGAGGAGTTGCGCTTTGCCGGTGGAAGTGATGGTGGCGGAGGTGGTTGGGCGGGAAATGGTCAGGCCGCCGCGAGCGTCCTGAACGGAGATGGTGGCGGGAGAAATAGCGGCTTGCACGGTGGGGTCGAAGGTGACGGTGAGGAGTTCCCATTGGCCGGGACGAGGGGCATCGTGATGCGTCAGCTCGACAGTCTGCGCGTGGCAAGGGCTCAGAGCGAGGAGGAAGAGAATAAATGACGAAATTCGAATGACGAATGACGAATCAAATCCGAATATCCGAATGATCGAATGACACAAACAAAACCGCCTGAAGGGGAGATTCTGGCGGTTTCGATCATTTGAACATTTGAACATTCGAATTTGATTCGTCATTCGTCATTCGAATTTCGAGTTTCTTCTGGTTACTGGCTTCTGGCTTCCGGCTTCTGGTCGAGTCGTCGTTTGCGGAGGTAGTAGATGAGAGCGAACATGATGAGAAGGCCTAGGATGATGGGGCCGACGATGTGCTTGGTGCGGTTGAGGAAGCTTTCCAATTGAGCGAAGCGGTCGGCGAAATGCCATCCTAGCCAGATGAAGAAGGGGACGGAGATGGCGGCGGCGGCGCCGTCGATCAGGAGGAATCGCGGGTAGGACATTTTGGACATGCCGGCGAAAGCGAAGACGATGGAGCGAAAGCCTGGCATGAATCGACCGGCGAAGACGGTGAGATTGCCGTGACGTGCGAAATGATGCTCGACTCTTTCGCGGCGTTTGGAGTGGAGGACTTTGCGAAGGTGGCGGGCGACGAAGTTTTGGCCGTTGATGCCGCGGCGGCCAATGAAGAAGACGACCGAATCGCCCATGAGTACGCCGATCATGCCGGAGAGCATCATGAGGTAAAGGTTGGGGACATTTTGGACGGGTTTATGGCTCTCGGATTCGGCGGCCTCTCGCTGGAGGTCGGCGATGGGGGAATGTTTTTTGGAGCAAAGGTGGCCGGAGAAGAGGAGAGGTATGTCTTCGGGAATGGGCACGCCCAGGCCAGCGATGACCAGAACGAAAATGAGGGCAAAGTAGGTGAATCGGATGAGAAAATTGGTGAGCTGTGACTCGATGAGAGCAAGCATGGTTTGTCAGGGTCCTCACGGGCGCGGATGGCTGGGATCAAACAGATGTAGATGCCTTATTAAATTGGGCTCAGTGTGAATTATAACGTGAAAGGTGATGTTGTGAGAAGGCAACGCGGCAACATCGAAGAGACGGCGTGTTGCGAGAAGGCAACGTGACGTTACGAACGGCACGTGGAAGGCGACGTGAAGAAGAGTTCTAAGTATATGTCATTGCGGTAATTGAGAGGAATCGTCGCGAAGAATGAGCGAAGCGCATCGGTTTTGCTTCAAGTTTCTACGGCCGAGTTGTGAGACTGATGATGTTCACGATGCTGAATTCACTGATCACCAAAAAAAGAATCAAGATCGCAATCTTGACACTCATTACGTTCGCATCCATGTGCTGAAAAGAACGTTTTTGTCTGTTTCTGTCTAAATTCGTCTGGATTGGTCTGAGTTCGTCTGGGTTAAGGGGGGGATTTACGAGCGATAATCTGAAAACGGTGGGAGATGGCGGAGAAGCCCATTTGCTTCGCGATTGCGTTACGGAGTTTGATGACGTTGTTGGAGGAGAAGGGGATGATTTTGCCGGTGTCGAGGTCGAGGAGGTGGTCGTGGTCGCCGGCGGGAGGGATGAAATCGTAGTGGGTTTGTTTGTTGCTGCCGAAGTGGACTTGCTTGAGGAGTCCGGCGTCGAGGAGGTGTTTGAGGGTGCGGTATACGGTGGCTTTGGAGGCCCCCCCCCCCCCCCCCCCCCCCCCCCACCCCCCACACCCCCA
>Ga0123357_10000962_pt1 | contig 29315 bp, 16 predicted proteins | sample TergutEmb28metaG_FD_89873 | JGI IMG/M metagenome (GOLD analysis project Ga0123357, IMG submission 89873) | Embiratermes neotenicus P4 segment gut microbial communities from Petit-Saut dam, French Guiana - Emb289 P4 | ecosystem: Host-associated > Arthropoda: Insects > Digestive system > Gut ...
AACGGGCTTGCACTACAACACGTTCAGGTACTACGATCCGGACATTGGGAGGTTCACCAGCCAGGATCCGATTGGCTTGAATGGCGGGTTGAATCTGTACCAGTATGCGCCCAATCCTTCTGCCTGGATTGACCCGTGGGGGTGGGCTTGTACGCACACCGCAAAAAATCCACAAGAGGCTCATGCTGCTATTTTGGATAAGTGGAAAGAAAGAATGACTTCGGCAGATATGCGGGAGATTCAAAATACTGTTGATAGAATTAAAACAAATAATCCGCGCTATTCAAACGACGGGACACTATTTGAAAATAGTCACACTATTGACCCGAATAGTCAGCGCTTAAATACGGGGAGCGGTCCATATACAGAATGGACTGTAAAGACGCCAGGCGTTGGTGGTAATGGAGCTAGGCGGATTGTGTATGACACACAAACGGGGAAAGCGTATTACACCCATGATCACTATACTTCATTCATAGAGATGGATATGGGGGGATGGAAATGAAGCTAATAAAAATGACGGCAGATTTATCTGGCGTCAAGAGTCTTCCTGATTTTTACAAGAGGATGTCAAGTTTATTTGGATTTCCTGATTTTTTTGGGAATAATATTAACGCGCTGGTTGATTGTATGTTTAATTTTCGATATCCAGAAAGTGAGATGTCTGAATTCCATATTTCAAATTCTGAGTGTTTGCTTTTGGAAGTTCTTGGGTTTTCGTTGTTGCCTTTGGAGGTGGCGGTGGTGTTAACTTCATCTATTGAGGCTGTTAACTTTAAGTGCAATTATAAAAATCAGCCGCCATTGATATTGCTGTTATTAAATAAAACTCTTTAAGGATGGTGTTCAAAACCCCGTACAACCCCCGATGGCCTGAACGGCGGCGAGCGGCAACAATGCGCCCATGAAGCAAACCAGTCTCGCCATTGATCTGAACTGTCGGCGCACGCGCAAGCCCGCGTAGCGTGGGTTAGCGAAGCGTAACCCACGATCCCCATAATTCTTTCCATGCGCCGCAGCATCCTCGCAACCATCGCGCTGTGCCTGCTGATGGTGTCGGGTCTGTGTGCAGCCAAGCCCCACCAAATCTCCCTGCTCGACGGCAACGAGCAAGGCAGCCGCTTCGAATACGACAGAGCGGACCGGCTGAGAGCGCAAACCGGCATTGACGGGCTGCGCACCGAATACGAACTGAACCGGCTTGGCCAGCCGATCGCCGTCACGCAGGCGGCGGGCACCGCCGGGGCGATCCGGATCGAACTGGAGCGCGACGCGCTGGGCCGCTTGACAGGCAAGCGCACGGCGCAAACGCACACCCGCTACAGCTACGACGGGGGCGATCGGCTCGGCGGCATCGAACGGCGCCTGCGGCCCGGCGCGGACAGCCTGGACGAAGCGCCGTTCGAACAGCTGCCGCTGATCGACCGCATCGAGCTGAGCTACGACGCGGCGGGCCGGCTGAGCGGCGAGCGCGCGAGCACCTGGCGCGTCCAGCAAGAAAACGGCTGGCAGGCGCTGCGCGAGCCGCGCGAGACCGTGCTGAGCCACGGCCGGGGCGAGATGAGCAACCCGCTCAAGGGGCAGTTGGGCGATGCCCTCCATGCGGTGCTGTGTGGCGCCAGACACAACCTGCGCCTGATTCTGGCCGCGCTGCGGTTTTATTGCGTTCGCTTCAGGCTACCTTGGGCTGAGCGGCTTATCCAGCATCTGCGCTCACTACGACCAGTGGCGCTTTGAAAACTGAATTGTTCAGGACGGACCAAATACCGTAGCTTGATGGGTCCACCATGTGTCCGGTCCATACAGAAAGGCGGGGATGGGGCCAGCGGAGAAAAAATGTTCACGGTTGAACCCCAACCGCTCTGTGGTCATGCTTTACCCGGTCACTTGCTGCCCTTTTTCTTCCTTTTCTGGAAATCGCTGATGGCGTTGGCCAGCACGTTTTGCATGTCCTGCGGTTGCGTGCCGGACTGACTCTGCGGTTGCTTTCCCTTCCGCTGCTCGTACATGGCGTGGAAATTGATGGCGGCCAGATTGACCGGCGTGAAGCCGCCGCGCACGATCATGTCGGTGACGTTGCTGCGCAGGTAAGGGTAGATCACTTGCGGACAGACCACGTTCAGCACGGTGGTCAGCTGGGTGCTGGTCATGTTGAAAATTTCGAAAAGTCCCGCCTGCTGGCATTTGACAATGAACAGGACTTGATCCGCGATCTTGGCTTGCACGGTGGCATTGACCATGACTTCGTGGATGTTGCCGCGCCAGGTGGTCGGTTCGACGTCGACGTTGAGGGATACCTCGACGTTGGGCTGATCCTGCTTGAGCAGGAGCTCGGGTGAGTTGGGCTGTTCCAGCGAGGCCTGCTTCAAATATAGGCGCTGGATATTGAATACATGTTCGTCGGCCATGATGATACTGAGGGTTGCGGTTGAGGAAAATGAAGGTTCATACCGTGCGGGGCGCCGCGTCGGGCGCCAGCGCCGGGCCGGATACGGAGGGAGGCCGGACCAGGCCGCCGCCTGCCGTGCTGCCCATTTCTGCCAGAGGGTTCACGACGGTGTCGTCTGGGCAGGCAAGGGCCGCCATCCCCAAGGGATTGGCGCGCGCCATCGGGTTGGCGGGGTAGTGGTATTTGTTGAGGTCTGCATTTTTGCCAATCAGATCCTGGTTGATATAGGCGCCGATCTTGGGGTCGTAGTATCTGTGCCGGTTGTAATGCAAGCCGGTTTCTGAATCATGGTATTGCCCCGGCAGGCGTATCGGCTGGTCGATGTCGTGCGGATTGTATTCTTCCTCGATGTTGCCCCAGGGGTCGAGTCTGGCGGCCCAGACGATGTTTCCCTGCTGGTCGAGCAGGGCCAGCGGCGTGCCGACGTGGTCGCAGACGTAGTAATGAATGGCGACCGGCCCCTGTTCTTCGCGCTTCATTTGCTTCAAGTTGTCGCGCATGTTCGCCAGCAGGTTGTCGCCGGTGTTCGGCATGATTTGCAGGGGCGCGCCAGGATTTTTCTGGTGCATTTTCTGCATGCTGTCTTCCATCTTCCTGCGCATGTCCGCGATCAGGTCGTTGGTGCGTTGCAGTTTGCCGTTGCCTGGCATGGCGGACATTTTGGCGCTCAGGCCGAGCGCTTGTTGCAGGCTTTCTTCCAGTTTCTTTTGCATGCGCTCGGGCATATCCGTAAAAATGTTCTGCATCATCGTCAGGGCGTGGCCCAGGCTCGGCTCGTCTCGTTTGTCGGCCGGCACGGACGCCTTGATGGCCTGAACCATCAAATGCGGTTTGGCTTGCGGATCGCCCTGGCCGGTGGTGCTGAGCCGGATCAGGGGCGTGAAGGAGCCGGGTTCGTAGATGGTGTGGACGATGTCTCGCGTGTCATCGTCCTGAACCCGTTCGGTGTGCGCCAGTTGATCGCTATCCCAGCCGTAGTAGACGACGCGATCTTTGCCTTGGGCGCGGACGGTTTTTTTCAGCCGCCTGCCCAGGGCGTCGTAGACATAGCGGCTTTCGCCGAGCACGGTGACGTCACCTTGCGCGTCGATGCTTTCGGCGTGCAGGCCGACGAGCTGGTTGCTGCCGTCGTAGGACAGGCGCTGGCGGCTGTAAGCGCCATCCGCGTCTTGCCGGATTTGCTCGACGCGGTTGCCCTGCTCGTCGTAGCGCCAGGCGCAGCCTTGGTAAAAGCCGATGCGGTTGTCCGGCCACTTGTGGATGGGGTCCTTGGAGCGCGCGGGCCCGGCGAACGGGTTGTAGCCAGGGTCTTTCCAGCGCCGGTGCACCAGTTCGGCCCAGTTTTGCTGCTGCTGCTGCGTGGCCGCGGGGTCGGGCAGGCGGTTGCCGGCCGGGTCGACCTCCCAGCGCGGCGCGGTTTGCGGCGTCAGGCTGCTGGTCTGCCCGCTCAAGCGTCCGGCCGTGTCGTAGCTGTAGCGCAGCGTCTGGGCGGAGGTTTGCAGGGCGATCAGTTGGCCCAGGGCGTCGTAGCCGTATTGCCGGCGCGTGATCTGGTTGACCACGGTTGGCGCGGCGGGGATCGTTTGCAGGGGCAGGGCATCGAGCTGGATGTCTTGCAGTTGTCCCAGGCTGTCCCAGTGGCTGGTCTGGGTGAGCGGCGCCGGGTTGCCCGCCGATTCGGGGCTGTGCAGGGTGTGCCACTGGCGCCTGATTTCCCGGTGGACGGCGTTTCTTTCGAAGTCGACCAGGTTCTGGCCGTCGTACACCAGATGCCGCACTTGCCCGGCGTCGTCCAACAGCCACTGGACGGAGCCGATGCTTTGCAGTTCGCTTTCCTGCCGGCCGCCCTCGGCGTCAAACTGGTGGGCGATGCGATGCTCGTATTCGACGGTGGGGGCGGAGGCGGATGCCGGGGCACCCGGCATCTTGAACAGCCGCTGGATTTCGCCGGTGACGCGCCCCGAGGGGTCGCGCTCGATTTCGACGCGGCTTTGCAACTGTTCTTCGGTTTGCTCTTGGCGCCGGGTCATCAGGTAAACGCAGGCGGTTTTCAAGCGTCCCGCCGGATCCCACTCGTAGCGTCGGCTTTGCTCGTCGCAGGCCGGCGTGGCGGGCAGTTGCCATTCGATGAGGCGGCCGGCTTCGTCCCAGCGGTACTGCTGGGCCTGCACTTGGCCGGGCCGGGCCTGCAGTTGGGCCGCGTTGTCGTCGCTGGCCTGGATCAGCTGTCCGGCGGCGTCCCACTGGTAACGCTGCACCCGTCCGTCGACGCCAGTTTCCTGCACCAGCCGGTTCATGGCGTCCCAGACGAACTGGCTGCGCGCGCCGTTTTCGTTGGTCAGGGCGGTGAGTCGCCCTGCCTCATCCCAGTCCAGTTCCAGGGTGAGTCCGCCCAGGCTGGTCTTGATGATGCGCCCCCACAGGTCGTGGTCGATCTGCAGAACGCTGTTGGGCGTGCTCTGGTCGGGCTCGATGCGGGCGAGTTGGCCCTGGCGGTTGTGCTGGTAGCGCCGGATTTGCTCGTTGGGCAGGAGGGCGACGCTGAGGCGTCCGGCGGGATCGCGTTCGTAACGGGTGGTGTAGCCCAGGGGGCTGGTTTCTTCGATCACGTCGCCCCAGCGGTCGTAGTCCCAGGCGGTGGTGTTGCCCGAGGCGTCGGTGAGGCCGATCACCTGCCCGGCATTGTTGTATTGCAAGTGCCGGATGCCGCCCCTGACATCTTCGATTTGGGCGGGGCGGTCGCAGATGAAGGGCTGTTCCTGCGGATCGGGGTAGCGGTAGCGCTCCATGCTGCCGTCCGGCAGGGTGATCTGGGTGCGCCGTCCCCAGTCGTCGTATTGGCAACGGACGGCGGCGCCCGTGGGGTCGTAGCTGGCGGTGAGGCGTCCGGCCTGATCGTAATTGCGGGTGCTCTGGATTTTCCCGGGCTGCTGCACGCTGATGACGTTGCCCAGCAGGTCGTACCTGAACAGGGTGCTGCGCTCCAAGGGGTCGGTGGTGGTCAGCAGGCGCCCGGTGTTGTTGTGCCGGTAGCGCATGACGGTGCCGTCGGCCCGGCGGTGCTCGGTGAGCCGGTTCAAACCGGCCTGGCCTTCGAAGCAGTAGGTTTCCGTCCGGCCCAGGCTGTCGGTGACGACGGTGGCGTTGACGGGTTTGTTGTCGGCCGAAGGCGGCAGGCGCTGGTAACTCAGGCGGTAGCGCAGGCCCTGCTCGGTGGCGTGCTCGGCGACTTTGACGTCCGGTTCAACGCCATCGTAGCGGTAGTGGTGCCAGGGGCCGCCCCGGTGGTAATGGCCGCTGATGCGGCGGTTGTGCCATTCGAATTGACGCGCCAACTCGCCCGTGCGGTCATGCACGCTCATGAGTTGTCCCTGCGGGTCATAACCGTAACGCACCAGGGAGGTCGGAGCGCTGGCGCTGAAATTGTGATTGTGCGGGTCGCGTTCGAGTTTCACGTCGACCAAGCGCCAGCCGGTGTCTTCGCCCCACAGGCCCTGGGCCTGCTTGCCCGCATGGACGCGTTGGTGATAGAGCCGGTAGTGCCGGCCTATGCCATCGGTGATGCCGATCAGGAGTCCTTCGGGCAGGAGGTCGTCGCTGTTGTCCAGCAAGTAACGCTGGCCGGTTTCGCCGCCTTGGCTGTATTGGCAGCGCTGGCTGCGTCCCAAGCCGTCCACCTGCATGGCCAGACGCCAGCGCTGGGGCGGCGGCGTGACCGGCTGCTGGGCCGGGTGGTCATGGGCATGGTCGTGGTCGTGGTGATGCCCCTCCGGGCCCGGGGTGTGGGCTTCGTGGGGTTGATGGGCGGCCTCCTGGGTCACCGGGGCCGGGGTAAAGACCCACCATATGCCGATGGCGCCGCTGGAAACGAGTATGGCGTTTTCGTCGCCCGCCAACTCGGGGTTCAGATGCGCCAGGTGGGGCTGGCGCGACCAGGCCGGCGGGTAGCCTTGCGCGTCCTTGCCGCCGCGCAGCAGCCAGATATTTTCGCTTGGGCTGTGACGCTGCTCGCCGGGTTTCAACTGGAATTGCTGGAAAGTGATGACCCGTCCGGCGGCGTCAAACAGCAGCACGCGGTCTGCCCGCAGTTCAAGACGGATGTCGATGGGCAGATGCCAGCCATGGCCGAGGACGCCGCAGACCGATCCATGCTCGGGGCTGACGCGGCTGCTGTATTGGCGCTGCCAGACGACGGGCAGGGCGCCGGGCAGGGCAAAGTCCAGATCTTCCTTGCCACACAGCACTGCGGCGCCCAATTGCGGGTTGAGGCACGAACCCACCGTGATGCTGGCCGGATGCGCCGAGCAGGCGAGACCGCCGCGTGAGTTGGTCAAGGCGGCCAGCGATTCTGGCGAGGCCAGGCTGTGGGCCAGGGCCCGGTAACTTTCCAGCATGGCGAGCTTGTCATTCATAATCGCTTCCTTTCTTTAGATACTGGATGATTTGATTCAGAGCGGCGCAACTGGCTTCAATGGCGTTGGCCGCTGGCTGGAGCTTGAATTCGTTGGGCCGGTCGGGCGGCCGGGAAAATCAGGGCTGGTCATGATGCCGTTCCACCACGCTCCGGTTTTTGGGGGCGCCGGCGTGCAAAGCGCACGTAATCGTGCTCCGGATTGAGGCACAGGTCGCGGGCGGGCTGTGGGCTGGCGCGACGGCCCAGCCAGGTGGTCCAGCCGAGTTGTTGTCTGCCGCCGAGTTGACTTTGGGGCACTTCCTCGGCCAGCAGCAAGAGGACGATATCCCACCAGAATTCGACGCCCACGTACTGACGCACCCAATCGCGCAACTGGGTGTTGTAAATGCTGAGCGGGAGTAGAAATTTCTCGTAATTTGCCAGCGTCATGGGACCGAGTTCGAGCCGGAACCGGGTTTGCACGTCGGGCACGCGCGCGCCCGCGATGGCCCCCATGCCGAGTTGATTGGTGACGTCCTTGCCGATCAGGCAGGTTTGCTCGCCGGTCGGGATGTTGATCCAGCCGCGGACATATTCGCGCAGATCCACGGGCACTTGAAAATAATGGGCCAATATCTGGCACAGCCCTTCGGGATTGCGCGTCAGCCGGACAAAGTGTCCGGTGGCGAACAATTTGGCCTGGTCTTCGACCGTGTCGCGTTGGCGCGTGGAGGCAAAGCCCAGGCCGGACAGTGCACCGAAATGCATGTCGAAGCGGTTCTGGTCGGGCCGGTCGAGCTGCACGGCGGGCTGCACGTCGGCCCAGGCGCGGTAGAACAGGCTGATGAGCCGGTGGTGGAAGATGTCCGCGAACGCGACCAGCGCCGGGTCGTTCTGGTTGCGGATCCGGTCGCGCACGTATTCGGTCAGGTGCAGCGGCAGCGGGCCATTGGGGCCGAACAGGCCCAGGCTGAGGATGCGCACCAGCGGCGCGCTGCGGTTGCCGCGCGGCTCGATGCTGTAAATGGTAGCGGGCGCAAAGGCGGTGGAAGGATATTGCCCGAGCCGGATCGCGTCGTCGCGCGGAGTTTGCGAGTAGCCCAAACGCGCGTGCGGCGCCGAGGTGGCTTCGACATACCGCAGCAAGGCGAACAGGTCGATGGCCTCCGGCGCGTGGCCCATGACATCGACGGCCAGGTCGATGCCATGTTTGAGCGGGAATCGTTGAACCATGAGCGCGCTTGGTTTCAGGCAATCGGTCGCGCGCCTTGCCGGATGGGATAGTCGGCAAACGGCCCCTGCTGCAAGGTCGAGAGCTTGAACTGGGTGGAGGAATTGATGCTGACGTGGCGCGTGATGAACTGTTCCAGCACCGCGCCGAACAGCCAAGGGCTGTAGCCGGCGAAGGCGGTGGTGTCCACGGTGGCGTTCACGGCCACGCCGCGCCCGAATACGATGGGGCCGCGCTGGGGCATGCGGCAAACCATGGGCTCGACGTTCATGAAGCGCACCGAGTCGGCTTGCCCCTCGATGCCGCGCCGGCCCAGCGGGCTGTACAGCGCCAGCAGGTCGCGCACGGCTTGCGCGCCATCGGTGGGGTTGAGGTCGGTCAGGGTGTTGTAGTCCAGGTGCAGATGGGAGATCAGGCGCCAGGTGATGTCGCGTTCGGCCATGGCCGGGACCGGGGCGGTCAAGCCGCCCAGAATGGTGATGTCGCTGATGGGCGCGGAGACGGTCAGGTCGAGATCGCGGGTGCCGCCCGAAGACACCAGCAAGGGCAAGTCGCGGTTGGTGCAGAGTAGCTCGGGCGCAATGCGCGCCAGGGCGTGGCTGTAGGGCGCGTCGTTCTGATCGACCAGTTGCACGAACACTTCGCTGCCGATGTAGCCCGAGCGGATGCCGGAGCGCTTGGCGGTTTGGGAGAACAGGCGTGGTTCGCGCCGCACCGTGAAAAAACCTTCTGAACGATCCGTCGCGTGACGGCCCAGGGTTTCAAGCAAGGGGCGAAAGCTCTGCTGCTCGGCGTTGGAGTCGGTGTAGCCATAAATCCGCGAGACGCTGTGAATCTCGTAATCGAGCGGCTGTGTGCGTCGGGCCAGCAGGTGGTGTTCGAACTGCGCCATCGAGACGTCCACGCGGTCGCCCCGCATCGGAAACAGGTTGATGATGGGGGTGCAGTGCAGTTCGAAGTCGTCCTTGGTGATGAGTTTTTCCAGCCGGGTGGCCGCCTGCTCGAACAGCAGGGTGACCGTGAACTCGGTAATGGAGGCCCTCGACAGGACGTCGTGGATGCCGTTGATGGAGAAGAAACGGAATCGGTCCGGGCAGGCGAAGTACTCGTGCAGGAGACGGTAGCCGCTGAAAGAGCGGTTGCCGTAGGGCAGCAAGGCCTCGTCTTCCGAATAGCCGTCGCAGGTGATGGCCGTGGGCGGCAGCCAGCGATGCTGGTCGGTGTTCTTGTCCCGCCAGGACAGCACCGCGCCGAGCAGCCGGCCGCCGATGAGCTCCAGCAGGTGCGAGGCGCGGTCGGCCGGGCCATTGACGTAGAGGCTGATGCGGTTGGCCTCCTTGGACTGCACGCCGTGGTCGTTGCGCGTGGCGAAGGTCAGGCGCAGATGGCTGCGCACGGTTTTGCGGGCGGGGATATTGGTTTTCGGCAAAGGGGCCGCCGCGCCTTCTATCCTGGCTTCGGTGAGCGCCAGGGGCAGCAGGGTGATGTCGTGCGCGGTGCGGAACTGGCACGCCGTCGTTTGTCCCGGCGCGACGGGCGCGCGCAGGATGGTGTGCTTGGGAATGCGGAAGGCATCGGTCACGTCGTCGTGCGTGAAGTTCGGCATCAGCCGCACGATCCCCATCGCGGGAGTGGGCCGCAGGTAATGGGGATAGACCATTTCCAGCAGCCGCTGCGAGAAACGCGGAAACTCGGCATCCATCTTCAGGTGGATGCGCGCGGCCAGGAACGCGAAGCCCTCGAACAGCCGCTCGACATACGGGTCGGCCACCTCGATGCCGCTCATGCCCAGCCGGCCCGCGATCTTGGGGTGTTGCTGGGCGAATTCCGCGCCCAGCTCCCGCATGTAGGCCAGTTCGCGGTTGTAGTAGTCCAGCAGGCGCGGATCCATCAAGCGCTCCCGAGTTGGTCCTGAAGGGTGACGGCGCCGGTTTCCAGATCGATGCTCGACTTGAGCAGCATTTCGATGGGGTAGGGCGTGGCCCAGATTTGCCCCTTGATTTCGAACAGGATCAGGTTGTGGGCGGCGCCCGCCGGGTTGTCCATCGACATGCTCGTCACTTGCAGGGTGTTGGGCACCAGGCGCGGCTCGAACTTGAGGATGGCGCTCTTCATTTCGGCTTGCAGGACATCGAGCTTGACGTCGCTCGAGCGGCGTCCCGAGAACGCCGGCAGTCCGAAATTGATCGCCGATTGCCGCGCATGGTCATGGACCTCGAAATCGATCTCGGATTCCACGTTGGTCGCGTTGAGCAGCCACCCCAGGTCGCGCATGATGACCTGCCGCAATTGGCGGCGGGAAATCACCAACTCGGCCGCGGTGTCGTGCTGCCGGGCCGGATGCTGATCGGTCAACCGATCCAGCAGCGTGGGCTGAAGCCGGTCGCTGGTCCAGATGCGCGAGGTGTCATCGGATTGGCTGAGGCTGGGGTCGTTGGCCGGCATGCTGCCCTCACGCTCATGCGGGGTTGAAGTCGATGCGCCGGATGTCCAGCAGGGACTTTTCCTGGCTGTCGGTCGCCAGGACGCGCACGCCGTGTCCGATCCAGGTGTCCGCGTCCTGTTCTTCCCAGGTCGTCAAGGCCGAGCGGAAATGGGCATCGCTCAGGCCATCAGACAAGGGATAGCGGGCGGGCAGCAAGGCGGGGCGGGATTCCTCCCGCTCTCCCCGCAATTTGATGCCCGCCGGCAGCCACACCAGATCGCACAGGTCGGCGGGCGCGCTGATGCGGATCGAGGCGATCGCGCTGTAGGGTATCCATTGGTAGCACCCCTCCACGATGGCTTCGCAAACCGGCCCGAAACGGGGGTCCGCATCGGCAATCCACTCAAAGGGATACTCGTCATCCAGCGTGCCGGAGGACGCCGGGGCCAGTTGCAGCGCTTGCGCCCGCAGGTCGTTGGCGCTGAGCGTGCCTGCCGAGGGCTGTTTCAACGCCGAGGCCAGGACCCGCAACCATTCGTCCGCGTTGTCGGGCAGGACCGGATCCATTTCACCGCGGAAGACGCGTTCGCGCACCTGTTCCTGCTGCAATGCAATGCGGTAGGCGTAAGCAAAAGCTTCGCCTTCTGCGGACATGCTGGCATAGGTTTGCAGTTGTTCCAGCGCTTTTTGCCAGCGGCCAGCCTGGCAGTAGCGCTGGAACAGACCCATGCGCCACTTCGGGTTGGTGGGTTCGTTGCGGATTTTCTGTTGAACGGCGGCGATTTCCGCGTCCAGGGCGGGATGCAAGGTGGTATTCATGAGCGATCTTTAAAGACAAGGTGGTCGGGTGTCGGGTTTTGGGGCGTTCGGGCATCGGACGGGCACGTCGAAGGAGTCGGCTGGCCTGGTTGCATGGCTGGGTTTTCAGCGTGCCAGTTCATCTGGCGGAATGAATTTTTTCTGGCGGGCCGGATCGGGCTTTCAGGAACACCGGCCCCCAGATGGGGTGTCCGGCTTCTGACGGCGACAATTTGAAGTACGGGTCGATGCGCAAGGCGTCGTAAAAGGCCTGCTGACAGGCCTGCAATTGGTTGGTGACGCAGTAACTGAAGGCCAGGTATTTGAGGGTGCGCACGCGCGATTGCGGCGGCGCGCTGGCCAGTTCGGGCGATTTGAATTTTTCAATCGCGGCAGGGTAGTTGCCTTTGTAATAAAAATCCAGACCTTCGGCGAAGGGGCGCTCGACGGCCACCGAACGGTTCTGGGCGTCGCCATTGTTGGTGGCGGAGCTGCGCGTGACGGGCACGGTTTTGTGGTGCGGGGACAGGTTTTGGCAGGCTGCCAAGCCGACGGCAGCCATGATGATTGCCATCCATGTCGTGAGCGGCGATGTCTTCATATTTGATCCATCAATGATGAGCGGCGCGGCTGTGATCAGGGCTCCGGTTTTTACCAATCGGCGCTGAATCTATGAAACACGGCGGTTTCCCCTTTTTCCGGAACGATAATTTTCTGGGCGACCGGGGGGAAATTCCCGTTCGTGATCACGATCTGGTGCGGCCCCGGCGTCAGGGACAGGTGCGCGAGCGGCGGGCTGACGCCTTTGGGCTGGCCATCCACACTGACCGAGCCCCAGGGTTTGATCAGCAAACGAACGACCGAGGTTTTGGCCGGGATCGCTTCGGTGGGCGCGGCAGTGAGTTTTTTCGAAACCGCAGGAACTGGCGCAGGCGCGGGGGCAGGCATGGGCGCCGGGAAAACGGGCTCCGGAGGGGGGGCCGCCGTGGCGAAAGGCGGTGGCATTTTTTTGAGCGGCCGCTCTGCGTGCCGCGGTTTTTTTCTTTCGGGCGACGTCTGATCCGGTGCGGTTTCGGTGGGGGCTGCACTGAATTCCGTGGCGGTCGCCGCCGTCGGCATGGGCGGTGCGACGGCGGGCCCCGCTGCCGTGGCGGCAGTTGAGGTGGCCGATGGCGTTGGCAGGTCGCTGGATGCGGTGGATGGGGAGCTCCCTTCCGGTGTCGCCAGTGTGGTATCGGCGGTCGACGCAGTGGCGGTTTGGTGGTTTGCGGGCGCGGCCGTTGCCGATGAGTCCGGCGCCGGCGCGATCGTCAACTTTTCCGTGGTGGGCGGGCCGTTATCGACGAGGTACGGGCGCGTGTCCCAGTTGCTGGGCGAGCGATGCAGCAAACTGGACGCCGCGAAGACGATGCCGGTCGCAACGACGACCAAGCCTGCCACCGCCAGGGTCACGTTCCGACGCCTGGCCGATCGGTGCTGAAAGGCCGCCGCGTTGGCCAGGAAGGTACTCGATATTTCCGCGCCGGGGCTCGCCTCCGGCACGGGATCGGCGGGGCTGGCGGACGCCGGCGTGTCGGCTGACGCGCCCGCGTCGCTGGTGTCGGGTTCGGCGGCGGAGGGCGCCGGGGAGCGTCCCGTAAGCCGCGTCAATACTGAATTTTGCAGGTTCTGATAAGAATCGAGCATCGCCCCAGCGACCGATTTCGAGCGGGCCTCGGGATGCGCCGGCGCGGAGGATGCGGCGTCTGTTGCGGGTGCGACATAGGCCACCTCGCCGCCAAAAAACGCATTCGGCATGAAGGCCGGCAGTTGCAGTGCCTCGCACAGGTCCGGGATGGATTGGATGCGCTGTTGAGGGTAAACGGCCAGGGCGTGGTCAATGGCCTCCCGGACCGGGCGGGAGAGGTTGGAGAACGCATCGGAATCCGCCAGCTTGATCATCGGATCCTTGACCAGTCTGGCGACCGATGCGACCGGCGGCTTGCCGACCAGCATGTAATAGAGCACCGCGCCGACGCCGTAAACGTCGGTCCAGGTGCCTTGCTGCAAACTCGTGTCGTCGGCGTATTGTTCGATCGGTGCAAAGCCGGGTTTGAGGATCACCGTGAGCGCCTGCGTCATGTCGCCGATGATCTGGCGGGCCGCGCCAAAATCGAGCAAGACGGGCGCGCCGGTTTGCAGGATCAGGATGTTGTCGGGCGAGATGTCGCGGTGAAAGCAATTTTCCGTGTGCAACAGCGCCAGGGCATCGAGGATGGGCGCAAACGTGGCCTTGAGCCAGTCTTCGTTCTTGGCGGCTTCAGGCTCCGCATGTCTGATCTGGCGCAACGTCTTGCCGACGCAATACTGCATGGCCATGTAAGCCGTGCCGTTTTGCTCCCAGATGCGGTGGATGTGGATCAGTGCCGAATGCGTGAATCGGGTGAGCAGGCGCGCTTCCTCTTGAAAGCTGGTCAGCCCGGCCTTGAAGGCGTCCTCGCGTTGTGGGGCCTTGGGCACGACCGTGCCGTTGGGCAGCCGGGTGGCAATCGCGCTGGGCATGAACTCCTTGATGGCGACGGTTCGGCCCAGGGAGTGGTCCACGGCAAGATAGACCACGGAAAACCCGCCTTCTCCCAGGACACCTGTCAATTCGAATTCCCCCAGCCGGGTTCCCAGAGGGAGGCTGGAGGCCGTCGCGGTCATGCCAGGCGCGCCAAAGCCGGCAGGGGAAGATGAGGGTGGAAATGAGCCAGTCATACGCGGCAATTCCCGAGAAGAGTTTTTCGCACGAGGGTGGTATGCAAATGACTTAGGTCGACGAGCGCCCGAACAGCCAGGTCATCAGCGTGCCGTCGAGATGCCCACCGTAGGTGAACGCCTTGAGCGCCGCGCCGCCCGCATCGTTGGTCCACCAGAAACTGGTGGACGAGCCGCTGCTCAGGCTGCTGGCCGCGTTGTTCCACGGCAAGGCGGCCAAACGGTTGTTGGGCGGCAGGGTCGAGACAGCATCGTCGTCGTCATCAACGCTGCCGCCGTCGTTGCTTTCTCCCCCCATCAATACGTCCAGAATGACGGAATCGTGGTTCAAGGCGTTCAGGCCCGCCTTCGGTTCCATGAGCACCAGGGAAGCTTGCCACTTGAGCAGCGCTTCATTGACCAGCGTGACCAGCGTTTCCCGGGGCCACTGGCGGCGGATGCCATTGAACAGCAGGACGCCGGTGCGCGACAACAGGCCCGGCATGGCATCCACCGTTTTCGACAAATACCAAGCTGGGGCGCGGGGAGAAAAGCCATAGGTCACGGCAAACGGGAAGCGCCGCCCGACCCGGTCGCAACTCGGGCTGATGCATCCGGCGACGCAACCGGCGCCGAGCGCGCCCGCAGGGACGATGAAGTTCCACATCAAACCCGAATTGAAACTGGCCTCCCAGCTGTCGCCGAGTGTCAGACGCAACTGCTGCACGCCGGCCAGCAGCCAGTTGTCCAAGCCGGCGCGCAAGGGCGTTCCCACATCACTCCACACAAAATCACCGATGCTGGGGAGCTTGCCGCCCCAGGCCAATTCGATGGCATAGGCCGGCGCGCTGGAATCGCTGTTTTTCATGGCGGTCGTGCGCTTTCAAAACTGGCCCGGACATGAAAAATCTTCCAGTTGTCGCAGCCGGAAGGGATTTTGTACGCTGTTGGCGGTCACCTCGAAAGAAATTTTCTTGTTCTGGATGGTGGCCGTGGCGATGAATTTTGCCGGGTTCGGGCCGGCGCTGCTGATGGTGAGCTTGTCAAAGAACCGGTGCAACGCCCAGGGCCCCTCGGTTTGCAACCCGGCATTGCCAATGCCCGCGCCCGTGATCTGGAGCAAGACCATATTGCGTCCGGCCGGACCCGGCCAGGGGACGGCTTGGGCGATCTGCGGGCCATGGCTGTAACGTACCACCGTGCCGTCGACGTCCAGCGACATATTGGAAATCGTCGGGTCCATCTCCAGCGGCTTGATTTCCAAGCGCAGCGAGGGTGTGCGCGATCCATTGTGGAAGAAAACATCGCGGATCACGGCGGCCTTCTGGAACGCGGCCAGGGAGCCGTTGCCGCCGCCGGCCCATGAGCCATCGATATTTTTCTTGAACGTCCAATTGGAGGTGTCCACGATGGCGGCGAGATTTTTATTGAAAAAATCGTCCATCAGTCCGCCGGTGGCGAACAAGTGGGCGAAATCATCGGGCACCACGTCCACGCGCGCGCCGCGCTGCAGCGGGTAACGCCCGGCCACCGCGCGTCGGCAAAACTCTCCGACCGTGCCGTTGAGATTGCTGCCGATGGAAGCGCGGATCAGGTTGTTGGTCTGGGCATTGCTCGATGACGCGACCTGATCGATCATGCCGCGGACGGGTTGCGGCAGCCGCGCAGCTTCAGCGCGCAAGCGCACAGCGGCATCCTGCGGCGGCGGGGTGCTGCCGGATCGGATGGCGGCATCGGCGGCGACCAACATGCCATAGTAGTCGTCGAGCATCTTGAGCGTGGCGTCAAGAGGCGCGGCGGCTTGCCCTTGGGCGCCCGGCGCGCCCACCAGTCGCCGCAGCGGCTCGAAGCGGTCATCGACGATGTGTTCCAGTCTGCGGCTTGACGGCAGGGCGGGCGGCGTGACCGGCCCCATGACTCGTTCGATGTCGTTCTGGGTGTTTTTCAGCCGCTGCCGGGCGCGATCCAGCATCGATCGGTTGTCGCCTTTGTTTTCGCGCAGCAACGTGGTTTCCTTGACGACGGCGCGCAAAAACAGCGGCAACGGCGAATCGGGGGCGGAGAGCACGCGCAAACGCTGGATCGAGGTCTGGAGCGAACCGCTGGACACGAGCTGAACGTCGCTCATGTATTGTTCCCAAGTGGTCACATAGTCACGCAGATAAGCCATGCGCACTTCGTTGGCCAGTTTCCCTTGTGCCAGTTCATCCAGGCGGGTCTTGGCTGTTTTGCTGGGCAGGCCCAGTACCCAACTCTCATCGTCCACCATCTCCGACGTGGCTTTGTTGACGTTTTTGTCGAACACATCCCAATACCCTTGATAGGTAAACAGGCCTGGAATGCCTCGATTCAGGGGCAGTTGGCTGCGCCGGGTGAAGACATTGGCGGCTTGCGGTCCGGCCACGTCCAGCAGATTGAATTCCGGCAGATCCACTTTTTCCAACCGCTCCCGCAACCGGAGATAGACGCGTTGCGCCGTGGTGAAGGACGCCAGTTTGTCGCGCGTCTGCGCCACCAGCGCATCGTCGCTGAGGAAGGGCGAACTGACGATGTGTTCCTTGTTGAACAAGTCCGCCAGATGGGTGTCCAACTGCGCCAGCGTGGCCGCATCGGCATCCGGCAGCAAATACCTCTGCGCGTCCATCGAAATCCACTGCCGCAAGTAATCCGGATCGTAGTGGTCGGCGTCGTGCAACATGAGATAGGCTTTCAGCGCCTCATACAGATATTCCAGATTGTCGACGGGCGGGTGCCGGACCTGGGCATCCAGGCGCTTGGCAATCATCGGCAGCAAGCCGTTTTTGAGGAGTTGCTCGTAAACCACATTGGCGGCTACGCCCACCTTGTCGCCTTGATACAGCTCGTAGCGGAAGGACACGGGCGGGGCGTCGCGCTTGAAAGTCGGTGCATCGCCCAGGTTGGTGGCGCCTTCGAGCAACCCGAGCATGTTCAGCAGGTCGCCAGATTCCTGCGGATAAGCAGACACCACTTCCGACAGCTTGGTGGCGTCATCGCCCACTTGCGCCAGATAGGCTTGATTGTTGCGGTAACTTATCATCCAGGCCGCAATGGCGCCGATCAATGCCAGAATGGACACTGTATAACCGGTCCAAGTGAGAAATTTGGTCACCCGTTCCCAGCGCACATTGCGTCCCGCCAGATGCGATTCCTGGAAAATCAGGTGCTCAAACAGGTCGTGCAGGAAATAACTTTTTCCCCTGCTCAGGGTGCGGTTGTTATTTTTGTCGCCCTCTTTTTCCGTGCTGCCAGGGAAATTGCGGCGCAACGTGCTCAGGATGCGATCAAAAGCGGTTCCGTCCTGGGTGCCGCTGGAGAAATAGACGCCCCGCAACAGCGGCCTAGAGACTTGCTTGGACTCACGGAAAACGGTTTCGATGGCCTCGCGCAGCAGATCCTGAAGCCCGGCCAGTTCCTGCGGCAGGCTGTACATGTTGCCCAACCGCGACAGTTCGGTTTCATGCGCCAGCTGGCCATCCTGCAAGGCAAACAGGCGTTTTTGCAGTTGCTGCCATTCTTCATTGAAGCTGTCGATCAGCTTGCGCTCGGGCTTCTGATACGGGAAGGTAAAGCCCCAAACCTGTTTGCGCTGTTCGGCGACATAGCTGTCAAAAAACTCCTTGAAGCCGCCCAGCAGGTCGGTCTTGGTGACCCAAAGATAGACCGGCAATTCGATGCCGAAACTGTCCTGCAGTTCGGCCAGGCGGGCCTTGAGCGTGGCATAGTGGGCCTGGCGTTTGGCATGGTCGGCTTCCAGCAGATCAGCCACGCTGAGCGTCAGCAGCACGCCATTGATGGGTTGCCGCGGGCGGTATTTCCGGAGCAGTCCCAGAAAGCCGCGCCACTCGGCTTTGTCGATTTCCGTGTTTTCCTGGGTTGTATATCGGCCCGCCGTGTCGATGAGGACGGCTTCATCGGTAATCCACCAATCGCAATTGCGGGTGCCGCTGACGCCTTGCAGCGCGGCGCGGCCAATCTTTTCTTCCAGCGGGAAGTTCAGCCCCGAATTGACCAGCGCCGTGGTTTTGCCCGAACCGGGGGCGCCGATGATGATGTACCAGGGCAGTTCGTAAATATACCGTCCGGTGAGGCGGCTCAAGCCCTCTTTTGAGATGCGCAGACTCTTGAGGCTGACCATGGCCTCGGCAAAGCGGCCCTGCAGTTCCTTGACCTCGCTGACGCCCGGCTGAAGCTCGCCGGCCGCGCTGGGACTGGTGATCTTGCTGATGCCGGTGATGAGTTTGGTATTGACGTCGTAGTGCCGCCATATCCTGATCATCAGCCAGAGCACGAAGAGAAAAACGATGCCCGAAATGATGCTCCAGCGCACCAATTGGCTGGCCAGCGGCCGGTAGTCGGCGAAGGCAAACAGCGGGCCGGCAAACCAGATGAACCCGCACAGTGCGAGCACCCCCAGCAAAATCAGCGCGGTTCGGTTGAAAAGCAACCTGAACAAGCGTCTGAACACATAACGTATTAGAGAAAGCATAACTTACTGCGTTGGTTGCGAAACCGGCGCTGCCAGCAGCACGATCTCGACGCGTCGATTGCGCGCCCGGTTTTCTGCCGTGTCATTGGGAACAATCGGGTCGGCCTCGCCCAAGCCTTGCGCGCGCAGGCGCTGGGGATCGGTGAGGCCGCTGGCGAGAATCGTTCCAACATGGTTGGCGCGGTCTTGCGACAACTGAAAATTCGAAGGGTATTGGGCCGAGCGGATGGGCACATTGTCCGTGTAGCCGCTCACGACCACATTGCCTTTGACGGCGTTCAAACCTGCGGCAATCCGGTTCAGCGTGGGCAGGTAACGCTCGAAAACATTGGCCGATCCCGACGCGAACAGACCATCGCCGCGCAGGATGACGATGCTTCGATCGGCTTCGTCGTTCACGGTCACCAGTCCCTCCTTGACCTCGGGCTCCAGAAACTTGGCCAGCCGCACGGGTGCGGCTTTCAACTGTGGCGGCGCTCCGGCGTGGGCAATGCGGATCCCGGCGATCTGCGCAAAGACCCGGTCCGACTGGTTGGCCAGCGCAAATATGAACCACAGATAAATCAGAATGCCGAGCAGCAGCGCGATGCTGGCCACCACCCACGCCGGCAGCAGGCGCCATCCCCGATTGCCGGGGTCTTTTTCACCCTGCCAGTGCGGTGACAGCGCTTCCGGTTTTTCGGGGGTCGCATCCCGGAGAATTTGCCACAAGCGTTGGCGCAGCGTTTCCAGTTGTGCCTTGCCGTTGTCGATGACGCGAAAACGGCCCTCCAGCCCCAGACACAGGCAGTAAAACATGAGCGCCAGCAGGTCGTGGTGCTGCTGCGGGTCCTGAGCCAGCTTGGAGAGCAGTTGGAAGAATTTTTCTCCGCCCCAGGTCTCATTGTGAAAAGTGACCAGCAAGCCTTGATTGGCCCATTGCCCCATCCCCCCCCAAGGGGTTTGCCCGGCGGTTTCGTCGAGCAGGGTGCACAAACTGTACCGCGCGCCAATGATGGTATCGGTGGCAACGCCTCGGTTTTGTGCTTCGCGCTCGAAAGCCTTGATTTTGGCAACCAGGTAATTGCGTAAATTGAGATGGCTTTTGATCTGCGCCAGATTCCGGATTTGCGGCACCAGGTTCAGGACCGGGTTGGCCGCAGCCACCAGCGGGCTGGCGCCACTGACGATGTCTGGCAGATCCGCGCTGAAAATACGTTGCTGATCAAGCAGGTACTGACTTTTTACGCCAGCGAGCACGGCGCCGGCGGGCGGGGCGGATTCCATACCGGACATAGGACTGGAGGGGGTCATGATTATTTTTGATCTACTAATCGATCAGCTTTAGCCGCGGATCGCCCAGCATTCGATCTGCAAGCCTGGAAATTCGCCGGCCAAATGGATGGCCATGCCGCCTGAATGCTCTAGCTGACCCCAGAGCTCATTGTTGGTGTCCAGTTCGAAATAGTTGTAATTGGCGTGATAGGGCAATTGTCTGGGGGCGATCGGCATGGGGTTGACGCGTACGCCGGGCAGGTTCAGATTGACCAAGTCGCGAATTTTTTCCATCGGTCCGATCTTGACTTGGGTCGGAATCTGGCTGCGCACCACGTCCGTGGGGAGCTGGGCAAAAATGGCCAGCACGAAGGTGGCGTTGCGCAGCAAGTCGGCGTCTGGAATTTTGCCGATCCGCACGCCATACTGGACTTCCTGCAATGCGATCGGAATGGCGTTTTGCTCCAGCACCCGCGAGAGCGACCAGCGAATGTCCTCGACCACCGCCTCGAAACACAGGCGCAAATCGTTGTGATCGTAGTCGGGGCAGGCGACTGGACGGCGGTTGCGCCTGGTAAATGAAGACAACTCGCCTGCCAGTTCGAGCAGATGGGCATAGACCCGCTCGGGGTGCAGCATGTGCCAATTGCTTCGCACATGATTCATCAGCGGCTGCCAGCGGTTGATGATGGTGAGCATCAGGAAGTCACCCACCTCCGCAATGCCGCCGCGTCCCGGCTGGGTCACGCGGTCGGCCAGCATGGTTCCGCGTTGCTGCATGAGACCGGTGATGTCATCGATCATCGACCTCAATTTTGAATTTTGGCCATAAACCAGCGACGGCGGGATATAGTTTTGATCTAGGACCACGGTTTCGTCGACGCGCCGCTCCAGCACATGGGCGACGCCCAACTGCTGCCAGTTGCCGGTTAATTCACTCTGGGGGAGCAGCCGGGCGCGCATCTGGGCCAGTTGGGCTGGCGCCGGTTCGCCGCCTTCGGCGTTGCAATCGTCCAGTTCGGTGTTCACGGCTTCGTAGCGCGCCAGCGGTTCACGCTCGTCGAACCGGACTTCCGCCGCGCCCAGCCGACGGATCGGAAACGCCAGAAACACGCGCTCGTTCTTGAGTTCGGGCGCTATTTCGAGGGGTTCGGGCAGGGCATCGACGGCGGGTAATTCAAACGGCGTGCCATCTGGAAAAATGCCAACTGCTTTGTTGATTACCAGTTTGCCCAGAGCCAGGGCTTGTTCGTCAATTTCCAGCTCGCTGAAACCCCAAAAATAACTCTCGCCTGCCTTGGCGCGGGCATGGGAAAAGAATTCAATGTAACGTTCCTGTTGCTGGAAATGCTGCGGGCGCAGAAACATACCCTCAGCCCAAACAACTTTTCTATTATCCATGATCAGCTGCCAATGTGAAATGGGACGGACGGCGTGGAAATACTGGAAGGCGTGCTGGGCACGCTGGGGCCGTGGATTTGCGGCAGCCCGCCGGAACCCGGAATGGGCACCGGCACTTCCATGCCCGTGGTCCGGGCGGTGACGGTCTGCGGGCCAATTTTGATGTTTACAAAAGTCGTTTTGAATGAAGGATTGAGAATTTCGAAGCGCCCCAGTTCCTTGGGCGGCGGGAGCGGGGTGACCGCGCGCCAAGTGCCCTTGGTGACGTCTTTGAATGCCACGAAAACGGCCAGCATCCGGGCCTCGACATTGGCTTTCCTGATAATCTTGATCTTCTGTCCGGGTTGCAGCGTCAGCTGGTCTTTCGCCAGCAGGTCCGCGCCCAACGTGGCTTCATCCTTGTCGTAGAGCGTGTAGAAATCCAGGCTTTCGAATTTGTGGGAACGCTTCAATTCCAGCAGCCGCACCTGCACCGGCGTGGGGCGGCCTTCCATGTCTGGATTGATGTGCGTGTCTGCCGTGATGGACACGGTATAGGGCGCGGGCATGGCCGTCCGCGGCCCGGCGCAGCCGGTCAAGGTGCCGGCTGCGATCAGCCAGCCGAGCAAGAAAAGCGGTTTCATGATGGCGGTCGGTGCAATGAGAAATGACGTCGCCTGGTTTTGTGGGGCACTGGGGCCTTGAGTAACCACGCCGCACCTTTTCAAGCGGAGCCTGGAGGACCATTTTAAAAATGGCAGCCGGAGGCCTTCGCGCTGTCGTGACCAGCGCGCCAGGCGCGGTGAGAGGGGCTGCCGGACGCCGGCCGCAAAAGCAGGCCATCCCGCACGCCACGGCAAGCGCCGCGCCGGCGGGTAAGCGGCGATGTTGCCAAAATGGTCAGCGCGACGGAAGTCAAAAAACGCTGTGCTCATGTACGAACTCAAGAAAACGATTCTGCGGAATTGTCAACCCCGGCAGAAACACTGGCAAGTGCTTCGATGAGGAGATATCGCACGCTATCCAAGTTAATTACAAAATTCTCACAATTTTTACAAAAATATAACAATTCATTGATTCAAATTGTAAAAATGCTTTCAGTGTGCAACGGCTGCATAAACCTGGCCGGGGCACCCGCTCGGCCCGACGTTTTCAGCTCGATTTGAGCTGTCACCAAGAGGACTGTTGTTTTTTGGGGCTGCATCGGCCGCTTACAGAAGCGTGTTTGACACCGTTCGTGCTGGCCGCTGGGGCTGGCACGGCACAAAAAAAACGGGAGCTTGCGCCCCCGCCCATGTCATCTTCTCCACTCAAATTGCCGCTCAGACCACGATCTGGTGATTGGCCAGCAGCGTGGCCAGATCAGCGGTCGTGTTGTTGAGCGTGACCAGCGCGGTGGACTGGAACTGCCCGCCAGTGCCATCCCGGTCGATCATGATCGTGGTGTCGTTGCCGTTGTGCGTCACGCTCAGATAGTTGGCGATGTTGTCGCCGGCGTCGATGGTGGCCACGCCGTTGATGTAGTGCGCCGGGCCATCGGCCTTGGCCGGGGTGTAGCCGATCAACAACGCCGAGAGGTCGATCCGGTCGGCCTTGGGCGTGGCTTCCCACGTGCCCGTGAACCAGCCGTTGACCGCGTCGGCGCCGTTGCCGCCGGTGGCATCGTTGGCGTCGACCACTTGGTACAGCAGCGTGTCGTGGCCGCCGTTGGTCAGGTTGAAGGTGTCGTTGCCGCCCCGGCCGTTGAAGAGGTTGTTGCCCGCCAGCGAATCGGTGAACGTGTCGTTGCCGTTGCCGCCGTAGACGCCCTCGATGTTGTGGAAGGTGGCGTAGTCATAGCCGGTGTTTTGCTCCGTGGCCTGGCTCAGATCGACGGTGATGGCGGTGCTGCCGGCCAGTTTGTAGTCCACCACGTTCTGGCCGCCATCGGCGCTCCAGACCTGCACCCCGGAAACCGCGGTCGTACCGCCGCCACCTTCGTACAGGTTGTGGCCCAAGGTGGCGAAGAAGGTGTCGTTGTAGCCGGTGCCGACGATGCCGACCTGGTTGCTGCTGCCGCTGCCGATGGTGTCGTTGGTCGCGGTGCCGCCTTCGGCGGTCAGCACATAGCACTGGTTGGCTTCGCCGGGAGCGATCCCGCCCCAGGCGGCGTTGTAGTTCTCGATCGTGTTGGCGCCTACTGTGTGCACGCCGCCCACGTCCTGCGACACACCGTTGACGCTGCGCAGCAGCACCACGCTGTAGGTGTCGCTGGCGTTCAGGCCGTAGAAGTCGACGATCGCCGAGCTGTCGTTGGTCTGCACGCCGCCCTGCGGGTTCAGCACCTGGGTGCCGACGACCTCGCCAGTCCGGTCGTCCACCAGTTGCACCGTGTTGCCGAAGAAGGCATTGATGCCGTTCTGATCGAGGATGCGAAAGTGCAGGCTGGTGCCGTAATTGGGCACGTTCTGGTTCATGACGATCTGGCCGCCGCCCAGGCCGTTGAGCACCACCAAGTCGCGGGCGCCGTCCCAGTTCACGTCCATCGCTAGCACGCCGGAAATCGCCGTGCCGGTGTTGTTGGCCGCCACCGAATTCAGCGGTATGGTCAGCAGGGTGGACTGCGAGAAACTCGCCGTTGCGCTGCTGGACGTGTTGTTGGTGAACAGGGTCACGGCTTGGGCCGAAGTCGGCGTGCCATTGGCCGGGTAGAACGGCGTCGCGACGATGTCCATCTTGCCGTCGCAGTTCCAGTCGATGGCCGTCGACCCGCTGGCGATGACGTTGCCGGGCAAGGTGTAGGCGCCGGTGGGCTGGCTGTTGATGCCATTGGCATTCGGCGCGCTGGCCATGAGCTGGCCGGTGCCGTCGTTGAAGAAAATCTTGCCGGAGGCGGCCGTGCTCGGGTCGGTGCCGCTGGTTCCGCCGGCGGTGGCTCCGACGTACAGGTCGAGCCAGCCGTCGCCGTTGAAGTCCGCCCAGGTCATGGAGATGCCGTTCTGGGTCAGGTTGCCGCCGGCGGCGCCCATGGAGTAGTAGAACACGTTGTCGACGATCTGCGGCACGCTCAGGGCGCCGGTGGCCGCCTGGCTGTTGGACACCACGACGAGGCGGCCCAGGTTGGTGTCGCCGGTCGCACTGCTGCTGAGGTGGTTGGAGGCGAGCGTGCCGTGATAGACGATATCCACCGTGCCGCTGTTGTTGAGGTCCACCGCCGACACTTCCTTGTACGGCTGCGACTGGTTGACCAGTCCCGTGGTGCCGGTGGTTCCCCCAAGCGCGCCGCCCTGAACGTAATCGGAGTCCTTGGAGAAGATGCCGTTGTGGTTGATGATGAACGCGCTGTTGTACCCGCCCGCGGCGGCGGAGTCGTTCGGGTTGGCGTCGCCGGTGACCATGCCGACGTAGCCGGTGCCGTACTTGTCCCAGGCGACCACCGCCGAGTAGTACACATAGGTGTTGGCGCCGCCATTGGGGCCCAGGCCGGAACCGCTGAAGTCCACGCCGTAATTCGTCTTGTTGGCGGCGGTGCCTTCGCCGACCTGGAAGGCGTAGTAGCCGGTGTTGGTGGCGCTGGTGGCCGCGCCGGGGATGTTGGTCTGCGCGTAGCCGGGTGTCGCGCCCATGTTCATGAACGCCTGCTGACCGCCGATGTATTCCGAGTCCTCCCCGAAGATATCGATGTAGCCGTCGCGGTTGAAATCGATGAACGTCGCGGTGGCCATGACGGCGTGCATATAGCCGTTGGAGCTGTTGTCACTGGTCAGCACGTTGTTGCTGAACGTGGCCATGTTGGTGCTGTCGGTGCCTTGCGAGTCCATCACCACCGAGTTGGAGAACAGGCGCCACTGGCCGTTCTCGCCAATGGTCATGGCCGCGGCCTTGTTGTCGGCGCTGGGCGGTGTCGGAACGCTGATGGTGAAGGCCTGGTTGGACACCGACAGGCTGCCGGATCCATTGGCAATGGTCTGGCCGCTGGCGCTCTTGACCGCCGCCGTCACGGCGTACACGTCCGGGTTGGCCGGCGTGCCGGCCGGCAAGGCGCTCGCGGTCGGGATCTGCACATACCAGGTGTTGTTTTGCGGATCGACGATCACCGCGCCGTTGGTCGAACTGTAGGTCACGTTGTTGATCGTCACGTCCAGGTGCTCGCCCGTCTCCAGCGCGAAGCCCGTGGCGCCAGTGATGATCGGCGTCGTGTCCGTCGTGGTCTGGGCGGTCACGGCGACATTGAGCGCCACGCTGAACGCGAACGGGCTGGAAGCGGTGCCCTGATTGCCCGCCTCAGTGACCACCGCCGCGGTGTAGGTGTAGGTCGATCCGGTGGTCAGGCTCGGCAGTTGCAGCGTCCAGTTCAGGCCCGTGGCGTCCACCACGGCAGAGCCGACCGGGGTCGTGCCGTTGAAGATTTCGACGTGCTGGGTGGGCAGCAGAGCCTGACTGAGCGTGCCATTGAGGTACGGCCGGCGATCGTCGGTGGTGGTGTTCTGGCCAAAATCACCCTGATCCGCGCCAACGTTGTCGGTGTAGCTGGTGATCGCCGGCACGGCCGAAGGAATCGTCGTATCGATGATCACCGTGAAGTCGGACGAGTACGTGCTGGCATTGCCGGTGGAGCTTTCCACCCGTGCGGTGTAGGTGTAGGTGCCGTCGCTCAGGCCGCCGGTGTCTTTGTACGACCAGGTCGTGCCGGTGCTGTCCACCGTCGCGTTGCCGATGAAGGTCTGGTCGCGGTAGACGGCGACCACGGCATCGGAGCCGAGCGGGTCGCCGCTGATGGTGCCGTGCAGCGTCGGGTTGGTGTCGTTGGTGTAGGTGCCCGAACCGAAGTCGCCCGTCACCGGCGCCACGGCGTCGGTGTAGCCGGTGACCGTTACCACATTCGTCGGCGGTACCGTGTTGACGGTGAACGACAGGTCGGCCGAGTGCGCGCTTTCATTGCCGGCGGCATCGACGTTGGTGGCCGTCAGATCGTGCGTGCCGTTGCCCAGGGGCGTGTCGGGCTTGAGGCTCCAGTTGCCCGAGCCATCGGTGGTGGTGGAGCCGATCAGCGTGGTGCCGTCATAGAGATTGATCAGCGAATTGGGCTCGGCGCCGGAGCCGCTGATCTGCGGCTGCGGGTCGTCGGTGGCTTTGCCGCTCGCGATCGGGCCGGTGATCGGCGGCACGTTGTCGATCGCCTCGCCGATGCTCGGCGCTGGCGGCGGGGTGGTGATGACGTTGACGACGAAATCCGCCGAGAGCGTGCCCGCCGCGCCGCCGGCGGCGTTTTCCACCTGAGCCGTGTAGTGGTAGGCGTTGCCGTCTTGCAGGCCGCTGTCCGAGAGCGTCCACGAACCGGAGCTGTCGATCGTCGCGGTGCCGATCAGGACGCCGTCGCGGAAGACGGCCACCACGTCGGTGGCCAGGATCGGGCCGGCGACCGTGCCGTGCAGCTGCGGCTGGGTGTCGTTGGTGGCGGTGCCCGAGCCGAAGTCGCCCGTCAACGGCGTCACGCTGTCGGTATAGCCGGTGATCGCCGCCGTCGCGGCGTCGGTGTAGTCGAACGTGGCGCCCGGGCCCGTGGCGCCGAAGGTGTCGGTGACGTTGGCCGTGACCTCGCCCGTGCCTTGCGTGGCGCCGGCCTTGGCTTCCCAGTTGCCGTTGCTGTCGGCCAGGGCGATGGAGGTGGTGCCGTCGGCCCAGTGCACGGTCACCGTGGAGCCGGCGGCGGCCGTGCCCGAGGCGATGGGCATGTGGTCGCCGGCGGTGTCGACGACCTGCACGTTGCCCGGCGCGGCGGGTACCGTGGTGTCGGTGTAGTAAACCGTGGTCGGGGTACTGTGGTTGCCCTTGGCGTCCGTGGCGACGACGGTGACATTGCCCGACAGTTCGGGCGTCGGCGAGTGCACCGACCAGTTGCCGCTGGTGTCGGCGATGGCGGTCGAACTGCTGCCGTCCGGCCACGTCACCGTCACCGAGGCGCCGGCCGAGGTGACGCCCCAGGCATCGATGTGGTGGCTCTGGCTGAGATCCTGCACCGAAACGGTCGGCGTCGAGGGCGCGGAACTGCCGCCGCCGCCCTTGGCGTGCGCAACCAGCGCGATGGCGCCGGCGGCCACCGCCAGCCCGCCCAAAATGGGCAGCAGCCCGATGCCGCTGTCGTCATCCTGCGTCTGCTGATAGTAGGTCACCAGCGCATCGTTGATGCCGTCGTCCGTCGAGATCAGCGCGCCCGAGAAGTCGGTGTACAGCATCTGGTCGCCATTGGCGAACACCAGGTGGTTGAAGTCCGTGCCGTGCGCGAAGAAGCCCTGGACCCAAGCCCGGTCGCCGTTGTTCATGACGACAACCAGATCGTCTCCCTCGCGCGAGTAGTTGGCCACATTCGCGGGGTCCGCATGGAGCACGAAGTCGCTGGCGCGGTCGGACGCCTGGACCATGCCATTGGCGGGAACCTCGACCTGCGTCACCTCCTGCGCGCCTTGCGCCGCATCGCTGGCTTGAGCCGTGTCGCTGGTTTGCGCCGTTTGAGCCGTTTCAGCCGTGTCGCTGGTTTGAACCGTGTCGTCAGCCATTTGAACTAACTCCTTACGAAGTTTTTACAAAACATCCGCTGCATCTGCAGCGGCGGTATTTGATTCCAACCGGATGGAAAAGGAAAGAGGGCGCCGAAGGTTACCCCATTGGTTACGTGAGAATTCTCACGTCCACCAAAATTCTTACCGATCATTTGCAACAATTACATATTGGTTTAGTAAATTACATATTGTTTCAAACGATGCCCGGTAGCGCGTTGCGCGTGGTTGCTCCCCGCCTCGGGGCCAGGCGCGCCCTGCGCCTCTCGGCAGGCGCACAGCCAGGCCATGCATGGGGCAGCGCTGCGCGGTCACGGTCGGCCGCGGAGCTGGCTGCAGCGCAGCTTCAATTCTCTTAATCGAAGGGCGGCTGGAACGCAGCCTGTTATAAAATCAAGCCGCACATCTTTCAGTGAGCAGAAAGGCCGGGTCCAAATGCCAAACTATGCAAGCAGCACCAGTTCTGTGGGCAGCAGTGCCAGCAGGCCATGGCGTGTCTCGGGCACGCCGCATAACTACACATCGTGGGTTAACCCCGCGATCGTGGGTCACGACAACGACAGGCAAAACTGCGAGTTGGCCTTGCGTGTCCTGGACGCGGAAGTCGCCAATTTCGGCAACGCCGCCAATTGGGACGACTCGACGCAAGCCGACTTCGAGCAGTTGCTGCGCCGGTTCCGCTCGGAGATGGCGCAACAGGTTTTCGCGGGCCAGGTCACGTGGCGCGAAGCAGCCGAGCAGACCTATGCGCTGCGCGACCTGATCGTGCAGGTCGCCCATGCCGGGCATCGCGCGCTCGTGGAGAGCACCACCGCCGGCACCACGTCGACAGGGAGCGCGCAACCGCCCACGGATCGCTCGATGAACACGCGCGTCGGCCAGACCACGCTTGATCTGTATGGCCAGTCGGCGCAGTTCAATCAACTGACCGACGCCCAGAAGAACCAAGTGTACGCGGCGGTGGTCGAGGTTGCCAGAAGGCATGTCATTCCCCGGGTCAGCACCGCCGTGCTGGCCACCTCACAGGCGGGCAAGGGTCTGGTCGTGGCCGCGCAGGCGTTGACCGTCTATGACGTGGCGCTGGCGCAAGACAACGCTGCGGTTGCGGCGGCCATGGGCACGACGCAGGCGCCGGGCGCGGGCCCCATTGCTGGAGGGACGGCGCCGGGTGAAACGACGACGCTGGCTGGTTTGGCTTGCGATCCGGGCGCGCCCGTTTGCGTGACGGCCAGCGCTTTCGTCGACGGCGCGCTGTCCGCGCTGGGACTGGATGTCGTGTGACCACAGCGTGGGGAGGTGGGGCGCGGAACCCGCGCCCTGTCTCCATGCCGGTAAAAACGCGGTCAGGCGCGTTGCCTTTTTCCTCCTTCTTGTGCCGGCATGATGCGGACGTTCAACGTTGGCCTGTGCGGCTCAGGAGAGGGGGAACGTGCCTGGAGTTAGGCTGGAGACGCTGGGTCACTCGGACAAAAAATCCTCGATCAGCCCGGCCACGGCCTGCGGCTGGTCGTGGTGCAGCATGTGGCCGGCGTCCTGCACCACGGCAATGCGGCAGTCGGGAACGTGCTCGAGCCGCGCGTGATATTCGGCCAGAGTGAACGGGCTGTCCGACCACTTGGGGTCT
>Ga0123357_10000963_pt1 | contig 29311 bp, 27 predicted proteins | sample TergutEmb28metaG_FD_89873 | JGI IMG/M metagenome (GOLD analysis project Ga0123357, IMG submission 89873) | Embiratermes neotenicus P4 segment gut microbial communities from Petit-Saut dam, French Guiana - Emb289 P4 | ecosystem: Host-associated > Arthropoda: Insects > Digestive system > Gut ...
ATGGGCGTCCTGACCGAACATTACGCCGGTGCTTTCCCGGCGTGGCTCGCGCCCGTCCAGGTGGAGGCGTTGCCCGTCTCCGACGAGTTCAACGGCTACCTGGAAGGGGTGGCAGCGAAGCTCAAACAGCACAACGTCCGCGTGGAGGTCGACGAGTCGGACGACCGTTTCGGCAAGAAGGTGCGCAACGCCACCCAGCAGAAGGTGCCGTTCATCCTGATCGCGGGCGCCGACGACGTGGCCGCAGGGGCCGTCTCCTTCCGCTTCCGCGACGGCAGCCAGGACAACGCCGTGCCCGTCGACGAAGCGGTGGCCCGCATTACTGCCGCCATCGCCTCCCGCGACAACGGGCTCGTCCCAGGCCGTTCATGAGCACGCCCGAGCCCGCGTCGCCGCTGGAACCGGCCACGTCGCTGCCAGGCGTCCCCGACGCCTTCCAACGCCTGTGGACCCCCCACCGCATGGCCTACATCGGCGGCGAGGGACGCCCCGAACCCGGCGACGATTCGGCGGGCGCGTGCCCGTTTTGCCAGGCCCCCCAGCGCGACGACGAGGCGGGCCTGATCGTCCACCGGGGCACGACGGCGTTCGTCGTCATGAACCTGTTCCCGTATTCGCCGGGCCACGTGCTGATCTGCCCGTACCGCCACGTCTCGGACTACACCGACCTGACACCGGGCGAGACCGACGAGTTGTCAACGCTCGCCCAGACCGCCATCCGCGTCCTGCGCGCCGTCTCCCACCCCGACGGCTTCAACCTGGGCATGAACCAGGGCGCCGTCGCGGGCGCGGGCATCGCCGCCCATCTGCACCAGCATGTGGTGCCCCGCTGGTCGGGAGACGCGAATTTCCTGCCGATCGTCGCGCAGACGAAGGCCGTTCCCCAACTTTTGTCGGACGCGCGGGCGCAACTCGCGGCCGCATGGCCCGTGGGTCGTTAAGCTCGTCACATGGCCGGAGAACCCTACGACACCGAGCGGGTGCTGACCGTCCCCAACCTTCTCAGCTTCATCCGGCTGCTGGGTATCGCGCTCTTCCTGTGGCTGCTGTTGGCCAAACACGCCGACGTCTGGGCGGTCGTCGTGCTGGCCGTCGGTGGCCTCACCGACTGGCTGGACGGCCAGATCGCGCGGCGTTGGAACCAGCGTTCTCGCCTGGGGCAGGTGTTGGACCCAACTGCCGACCGGCTGTACATCCTGGCCACGCTGATCGGCCTGATGGTGCGCGGCGCGTTGCCGTGGTGGTTCGTCGTGCTGCTGGTCGCCCGCGACGTGATGATGGCGGTGGCGATTTTCCCCGGCCTGCGGCGTCGCGGATTCACCAACCTGCCGGTGCATTTCCTGGGCAAAATGGCCACGTTCCTGCTGCTGTATTCGTTCCCATTCGTGCTGCTGGGGCTGGGCGATGCGACCTGGCAGGTGGTTGCCCGCGTCGTCGGCTGGGCGTGCGCCATCTGGGGAACAGCCCTGTATTGGTGGTCTGCGGTGCTGTATATGCGCCAGGGAATCGACGTGATCCGGCGATTTCCCGTTTTGGAACGCCGATGATGCGGCTGAGCGTGGCACAATTTTTCTCAGAGGATTTTCAGGTTGGCGAATGTGGCCGCCGTCCGCGACGAAGGAGATGAGGTCCGTGTTCCCCGATCGCCTGTTGGACGGGGACGGGCACGCCGAGTTCGCCGGTCGCTGATGGAACCGACCAGGAAGGAAACACCGCGATGACATGTCCGTTGTGTGGGCACGAGGTGTCACAGTCCGCGAATTTCTGCCCCCATTGCGGCGGGAGCCTCGCGAAGCTGGCCGGAGACACCACGCGCACGATCCCGACGATCGCCGACGAGAACTCGCTGGACCGCGTCATGGAGGAGGCGGAGACGTCGTTGGGCGCCCTGCCCGACGGGACGGCGATGCTGCTGATCGTCCGGGGCGACCAGTCGGGCGCACGCTACCTCCTCAATTCCGACGTGACGACCGCTGGGCGCCACCCCCGTTGCGACATCTTCTTGGACGACATCACCGTCTCCCGCCACCACGCCCGGTTTACCCGGCGGGACGGCTACGTGTGGGTCCGCGACGAGAACAGCCTCAACGGCACCTACGTGAACCACACGCTGATCGACGGCGAGGTCGCGTTGCGGCGCGGCGACATGGTCCAGATCGGCAAGTTCCGGATGGTGTTCGTCGACGGACGCCCGGGTTCCCTGTGATGGCGGTCGGTCTGCGGAGCATCGGCCAGGTCATGGCGGCCCTGAAGGCCGATTACCCCGAGGTCTCCGTCTCGAAAATCCGGTTCCTGGAATCGGAGGGGCTCGTCTCGCCCGAGCGGGCGCCGTCGGGGTACCGGCGGTACGCGGAATCCGACGTCGAACGGCTGCGCTACATCTTGGAGTCGCAGAAGATCCACTACCTCCCGCTGAAGGTGATCCGCGAAAACCTCGACATGATGGACCGGGGCGAGCGCCCGCCCACACCCGTCCCCTTCGAAGCGCCGGTCAGCCACGACAGCCTGGCCGCCGAGGTGGCGCCGCGTCCGGCCCCGCCGAAGCGCGCGATCCGCGTGACGCGCCGGGAACTGCTGAAGCTGAGCGGCCTGGGCGAGCAGACGTTGCGGGAACTCGAACGCCACGGGCTGGTGACGCCCCGCCGGGGGACCGCCTATTACGGGCGTGACGCGCTGACGATCGCGGTGGTCGCCCGCAAACTCGCCGAATACGGGATGGACGTGCGGCACCTGCGCGTCGTGCGTCAGGCCGCCGAGCGCGAGGTGAGCCTCATCGAACAGGCCGCCGCCCCCTACCTGCGCCGCAACCCCGGCTCCCGGAAGGCCAGCGACGAGGTCATGCAGCTCGTCATGCACGCCCACGCCGCCATCATGCGCTCCAACCTGCCCCAGTGAGCCGGTGCGGGATGAAAGAAGTCGAAGTCGCCGAAATCCGGGTCTCCACGTCGGGCCAGGCGCCCGTGGTCGTCCTGCGGGAACGGACCGGCGACCGCCTGCTGCCGGTGTGGATGAGTTCCGGGGGAGCGGCGGCCATCGTCTCGGCTACCGACGAGCCGGACGCCGACCGTCCCGTCCTGCACGACCTGGTCACCGGGCTGCTCGCCAAACTGGGCGCGCCGGTCAGCGAGGTCCAGATCACCGACTACCGCGACGGGCAGTTCTACGCCCAGCTCCGGGTGGGGGAACACAGCGTCGTGGCACGCCCCTCCGACGCCATCGCGCTGGCCCTGCGCGCCGGGTGCCCGATCCTGGTCGCCGACGAGGTGCTGGACGCCGCCGGCGTGCTGCCCCACCCCCAGGAAGAAGTGGAACGCTTCAAGGAGTTCCTCGACACGGTCGTCCCCGACGATTTCTCGCCTTCCTGAGCGGCGCCTGCTTTTTACCCGTGGTACCGGCTTCCAAGCGCGGCAATCGGCTGCGACGCAGGGGTGCCTGACCCGTCGCGCCGGGGGTCGGACGCTGGCAGGTCGACGGGCGTGCCCGACGGCGCGGCGGCGATAGCCGGGTCCGGCCCCACCCAGGCGAGCAGCAGCGTGTCCTCGCCCTTCAGGAACCGCTGGCAGCGGACGCCGCCCGTGGCGCGCCCCTTGCCGGGGTACAGCCCGAACGGCGTCACCTTGCAGGTGCCCGTCTCCGTCCCCGGAAGCGCGCGCGAAGAGCCGGCGATGGTGACTACCGACGCGTCGTTTGTGCCGCTGACGCCGAAGAAGACCGCCGACGCCCCCGGCGCCAGCTTGACGCCCGCCATGCCGCCGCCCGTGCGTCCCTGCGGGCGCACCGAGGAGGCCGGGAAGTGCAGCAATTGCGCGTCGGAGGTGACGAACACCAGTTCGCCCAGGTCGTCGGCCAGCTCGACGGCCCCGACCACCTCGTCGCCGTCGTCGAGGCGCATGATCTCCCACGAGTCCTTGCCGACCTGCTCGGGGTTGGCGCGTTTGACGACGCCGTGGCGGGTGCCCAGCGCCCAGCCGAACACGTCGTCGCCCAGCCGGGTCAGGCCGACGATGCGCTCGCCCGCCCCCAGCCCGACGAGTTCGGCGGCCGGCGAGCCTCCCTGGACGCTGACGGCGGTCGCGGTCACCGGCACGCACGGCAGGTCGATGGCCTGCGCGCGCACGACGCGCCCCGCCGAGGTCAACACCCCGAAATCGGCCCGCGCGGTGGTGCGAATGGCGCAGGCGATCAAGTCGTGGATGGCCCGGGGGCCGGAACTGGGCAGCGGGTCGCCCGAGTCGGTGCGGGCCAGCAGCCCCGTCGAGGACAACAGCACCCAGCACGGGTCGTCGGGGATTTCCAACGGCGCGGCGGCGGTGGCCGTCACGGGGACGCCCGCCGAGGCGAGCAGGACGGTGCGGCGCGGCGTGCCGTGCGTGCGGGCCACGTCATCCAGTTCGGACGCGACTACCTCGTGCAGCCGGTCAGTCGAGTCGAGGATGGCTTGCAGGTCGGCGATGGTGGCCCACAACGAGTCCCGTTCGCTCTCCAACTCGATCCGGCTGAACTTCGTCAGCCGCCGCAACTGCATGTCGAGGATGTAATTGGTCTGGACCTCGGTCAGGTCGAACGCCTCCATGAGACGGCGTCGCGCGTCGGCCACCTCGTCGGAGGACCTGATGATGGCGATCACGTCGTCGATGTCGACGATGGCGATCAGCAACCCCTCGACCAGGTGCAGCCGGTCGCGCGCCTTGCCCAGTTGGAACGCGGTGCGCCGCCGCGTCACCTCGATGCGGTGATCGAGGTAGACCTCCAGCATCTGCTTGAGCGGCATCGTCGTCGGCTGCCCGCCGACCAGCGCCACGGCGTTGATGCCGAACGAGTCTTCCAGTTTGGTGAGGCGGTACAACTCCTCCAGCAGCGCCTCGGCGTTGATCCCGTTCTTGACCTCGATGACCAGCCGTGTGCCGTTGGCCAGGTCGGTGAGGTCCTTGACGTCGGAGACGCCGGTGATCTTCTTGGCCTGGTGGAGCGCCTTGATCTGCTCGATGATCTTCTCCGGGCCGATCTGGTACGGCAGTTCGGTGACGACGATGCCGCGTCGGCGCGGGCTAACCTGCTCGATCCGCGCGGTCGCCCGGATGCGGAAGATCCCCCGCCCGGTCTCGTACGCCTCGCGGATGCCGTCGAGCCCGACGATCTTGCCGCCGGTGGGCAGGTCGGGGCCGGGCAGGTAGCGCATGAGGTCATCGGTGGAGGCGTCGCGGTGGGCCAGCAGGTATTTGAGCGCCTGGACGGTTTCGACCAGGTTGTGCGGCGGGATATTGGTCGCCATGCCCACCGCGATGCCGGTGGAGCCGTTGACCAGCAGGTTCGGGAAGGCCGACGGCAGCACGGACGGCTCGATCTCTTTGCCGTCGTAGTTGGGGCGGAAGTCGACGGTGTCCAGGTCGAGGCCGGTGGTCATGGCGACCGCCGCCGCCGACATGCGGCATTCGGTGTAGCGCATGGCGGCGGGGCCGGCGTCTAGGGAGCCGAAGTTGCCGTGGCCGTCCATGAGCGGCAGGCGCATCGACCACGGCTGGGCCAGGCGCACCAGCGCGTCGTAGATGGCCGTGTCGCCGTGGGGGTGCAGGACGCCCATGACCTGCCCGACGACGCGCGCGCACTTCACATGCGGCGTGTCCGGGCGCAGCCCCATCTGGGCGGCGGTGTACAAGATGCGGCGCTGGACGGGTTTGAGCCCGTCGCGGGCGTCGGGCAGGGCCCGGCTGTAGATCACCGAATAGGCGTACTCCAGATAGCTGGCGTCCATCTCCTGGGAGATGTCGACGTCGAGAATCCGCTCGCCGGCCTCGTCTTCACTGGTCCGCGTCATGGTCGCCATGCGGCTCCTTCGTGGTCGATGGGGGTGTGGGGGAGCCCTTGGGCTTACGCTTCGTGGGTTGATCCGTGGGCTCATGCGCCGCCGTGTCTGTCACCGTAGCTTCGCGACGGGCACGGCGACGCGCGGGGGTATGGGGGTCGTCCCCCATCGGCATGGCAGTACGTCGGCGCGCGGGGGTATGGGGGTCGTCCCCCATCGTCGGCAATTCGCGTAGCGCGGCGAGCAACCCCCGCCCGTCAGGCGCTCGGACGACGGGCACGTCGCCGGGACACACGTCGGACTCGTCGGGCATCGCGTCGGGGGTGCCGTGGGCTAGCAGTTGTTCGGTGGGGGTGAGTTGGCGGATGGCGATGGCGCGCACCCGGTCGGGGGCCACGGCGGCGAAGCCGGAGTACATCTCCAGGTCGTGCTGGCCGTCGTCGCCCACCAGCAGCCACGAGACATTGGGGAAGTCCCGGGTCAACTGCATGAGGCTGTCGCGCTTGTGGGTGGCCCCGGAGCGGAAGAATCCGGTGTTCGTCGGCCCCCAGTCGGTCAGCAGCATCGGGCCGGGCGGGAAGCGGTGGCGTCGCAGGAAACGCGTGACGAAATCGTGGGTGTTCCAGGCTCCCGTGGAGATGTAGACCACGGGCGCGCCGGGGTGTTCGCGCAGCAACGTGGCGTACATCGACGCCATCGCTGGCGGGGCCTGGCGGGCCGACTCGTCGCGGATGAAGGAGTTCCAGGCCGCGATGAATGGCCGGGGCAGCCAGGTGGTGATGACGGTGTCGTCGATGTCGGAGGCGATGCCGAACGTCTGGTCGTCGGCGACGATGTGGACGTTGGCCAGCGCCGTCATGGAATCTTGGCTGCGGACCTCGACGGTGCGCCAGCCGGGCTCCAGGCCGTGGTCGCGCACCCGCACGTCGATGTAGCCGCTCCGGTCGCACACCGCGCGCACCTCGCGCCCGCCCACGTCGACCGCCAGGGGTACACGCACGCAGGGCACAGTGACGAAATTGCGGAACCCCCGGCGTCGGGCGAATTCGTCGACGGCCAACGCCAGCGCCGAACGCCCGTGTTTGGGCGCCAACACCACCCGGCCCAGGATGCGGACGCTGGCCGTCGTCCCGTAGCCGGTGTAGCAGATGACTTTCTCACGCCACCTGATGGAACGCACGACGCGCTCAACCCAACGGTCGAGGACTTCCTCGAATCGGGCGGCAAAGAACGGCTTGGTGCTCACGACGGCACAGTTTATCCGCCGGACGTGGGAGGATGGGTAGATGACACCGACTACCCACCTGCCGGATATCCTGAACGCCGAAATCCTCGAATGCGGGTATTTCCCGAACTTCGTCTGCGACACCATGGCGATGTCGCTCGCCGACGAGCCCGTGCTGGCCCACCTGGTCCACCAGGAGGCGTTGTTCAGCGAAGAAGAAGTCGGGCGGCACCTGTCCGTCCTGGTGCTGACGCCGAGCCGACTGCTGGTCGGCCACACCGACGACTACCAGATGCCCGGCGAGACGCCGGGCGCGGTCACCACGATCGAGTCGGTGGCGTTGCGCGCGGTCAAGTCGGTCACGTTGTCGCAGTCCGCGACCAATCCGGAGAGTTTCGGAACCCCGGCGTCGTCGGTCCCGGAGACCTGGCTCGTCGCGCATTGGGGGGCTATCCGCGACGTGGACCTAGAGCCCGCCGGCTGCGCCGACCCGGATTGCGACGCCGACCACGGGTATGTGGGCTCGGCGTCCGCCGACGACCTGACGCTGCGCGCCAGCGCGACGGTGGACGGCGCGGCGAAGGTCCACGAGCTGGTTGCCTTCGGGTGCGCGCTCCAGCGGGCCGTCGGGGAGGCCCGATGAGCCCGTGCCTGTCCGCCTGAGCCCGATGAATCCGCACGCCCGCCCGTGTCCGACGAACCCGCGCTTTCCCAGCCGCCCGAGATGAACCCGCGCGTCCCCGCCTACGGCCAGGGCAGCCTCGCCGACCTGCTGCCCAGCATCGGCGCGCATGTCGGCGTCCCCACAGCGACGGACGTGCTGGGCTTGCCCGACGCGCCCCGCTACGTGGTGCTGCTCGTGGACGGCCTGGGGTGGGACGCGTTGGAGCGCTACGCGGACGTCGCAGGGCTGCTGGGCTCCGACGGCCTGCGACGCGTCATCGACGCGAGCGTTCCCTCCACGACGGTCACCTCGTTGACCAGTCTGGGGACGGGCCTGCCACCCGGCAGCCACGGCATGGCCGGATACTCGTTCCGCTGGCGGGCCACCCCCGCCGCCCCCGGCGTCGCGCTGGCGCCGCTGAAGTGGCCCTTGGGCGTCAGCGGGCTCGACGTGCAACCGAGGCTGACGTACCTGGAACGCTTGGCGAACGCCGGCGTGGGCGCGACGATGGTCGCCCCGGCGCGTTTCGCGGACACCGGCCTGACGGTGGCCGGCCTGCGCGGCGCGCGCCTGTGGCCCGTCGCCGACGAGGACGACACCGCCCGCATGGCGGAACTGAGCGCGCAGGCCGCTGGTGCGGGTGAGCGCGGCGTCGTGTACGTGTACCACCGGGCGCTCGACCGCGCGGGGCATCATTCGGGCGTCGGCTCGGCGGCGTGGCTGAGCGCGTTGGCCCAGGCGGGCGAGCTCGCGGCCCGGTTGCGGGCCGCCATGCCGTCTGATGCCGTCCTAGTCGTCACGGGCGACCACGGCATGGTCGACGTGCCGCGAAGCCGCCGGATCGTCGCCGAACGCTGCGGGGGGCTGCTCGACGGCGTGTCGTTGCTGGCGGGGGAGGCGCGGTTCCGGCACGTCTACTGCGGCGACGGCCAGGTGCAGGCCGTGCTCGCGCGGTGGGCCGACGCGCTGGGGGAGCGCGCCTGGGTGCGCACCAGGCAACAGGCCGCCGACGAGGGCTGGTTCGGGCCGCTGGCGCCCGCGTTGGCGGACCGCTTCGGCGACGTGGTGGCAGCCCTGCGCGACGACTACGCCGTCGTCAGCGAGTCATACCGCAAAGAATGGGAGTTGGTCGGTATGCACGGTTCGCTGACCGACGCGGAGGTCCGCGTGCCGCTGGTCGTCATGTGACGACGCTGGGCTCATCGGGGCGGGGAACGACGCCCTGCTCCCGCGCAGCGCACGCCTAGTTCTTGCCCTTCGGTGACCCGAAGACGATCTCGTCCCAGCTCGGCACCGACGCACGCCTGCGGGCCGCACGACGGGGCCGCTTGGACGCCACCGGCGCGTCATCGTCGATCAGCGACGGCTGGTCGGGGGGCTCCGGCGACGGATCGCCGTCCGCGTCGACTGGCTGCTCCACCAGGTGCGGGGCGGAGGGGTGCCCCCGGCGCAGATGGCGGGTCTCCTCGTCGTTGACGACGACATCGTCGGGCGCGAGGGGGGTGACCAGCCCCGAGTAGATCTGCACGGAGTCCTCGTCGAAACTGGACAACATGTCGTACAACACGTCCATCTGCGAATGCGGGACGAACTCCAGCACGCCGTCCACCTCGGCCAGCTCGGTGTCAGTGTAGGCGTCCTCAGCGTCGCTGAGGTCGTCGTCGTCGCCTTCGGCAGAGTAGTCGCCTTCAGCCTCGTCGTCGCTTTGCGGATCGTAACGCAGCGTGTCCTCGGCCAGTTCGAACTCGGCGGGAGGTTGCACCACGCGCACCAACGCCAACTGGCCGTTCAGGTCGACGGTCGGCTCGGCCTCCTCGCGGCGGCGTTCGGGTTGCGCGCCGTGGAAACCCACCAGCCACCGGGCGTCGTCGTTGGTGGGAACGGAAAAACGACCGTCCTGGTCGTAGAGGAACAATGCGGCGCGGTGGGTATTCCCCGTCTCGTAGGAAACCTGGACGACCCACTTGCGGCCCTCGTGTTTCCACGAATCCCACACCAACGTGTCCGGGTCCACCCCACGGGCAGAGACGCGGTCGGCGACGATATCCGCCAACGTCCGGTGCGGGACGGTCTGCCCGCCGCGACGGACGTGGTGGCCGCGCGCCAGCCCGGCGATGAATTCCCGCTCCGCCAACACCGGGCCCGCGAAGGGTTCCACCCGCTCGGGCGGCACTCCCGCGGCCTGGGCGACGTCGTCGACAGAGGCGCCCGCGCGGATGCGGGACTGTATCTCCCGCGGGGTCAGCGCACTGTCCATAAGGCTCTCCAAGCGCTTGGTGCCAACGTCTGGTGACACAAGCTCACCCTCATAACTTACCAAGCTGTCCGGCCCAGGTGAGCCAACATCGCCGTGGCGTGGTTGAAAAGTGTGCGCGACCCTGTACCCTTAGTGCGCCGGAGCGGTTATCTGCGCTTCGTGTATGGGCTGAACCGGAAGATTGGGACAGATCAAAAGCATGGCAACCGACTACGACGCTCCTCGCAAAAACGACGAGGACAGCGAAGACAGCATCGAGGAACTCAAGAGCCGTCGCAACGACAAGAACTCGGGAAGCGTTGACGAGGACGAGGTCGAGGCTGCGGAGACGTTCGAGCTCCCCGGCGCGGATTTGTCGCACGAGGAACTGACCGTGCGGGTGCTTCCGCGACAGGCCGACGAGTTCACCTGCGCGTCCTGCTTCCTGGTGAAACACCGCAGCCAGATCGCCAAAGTAGTGGACGGCCAGGCGTACTGCGTCGACTGCGCGGGCTAGCCTATGGCGATGGGGGACGACCCCACCCCGTATATGAAGATGGGGGGCGACCCCCATACCCCCGCGCGCTGCGCTGCCCGTCCTTCAGCCATCGTGACAGGCATCGCAGCGCCGTTGGGCGTCAAGGCATCAATCCGTGGGGACTACCGGGGAAAGGTCGCTGCTGGCATTGGCGCGCGCCTGCCGCGCCTGGAATCGGGCGATGACGATATCGGTGACGGCGGCGCCAAGCCCACTGACGGCTGCCCACCCCAGCACCTGCCGCATCGGCGTGTCCGGGTCGCGTGAATCCGGCAGGTCGCCGACCGCCTTGCGCCACACGGCTTTGATCGCAGTGCCCAACGCCACGCTGAGCGCGATGCCGGCGACCATCTGCCCGACGGTCCGGGGATATTTGCGTTGCGACTTTTTGGCCATAGCCGCATTTTAGACGCTTGCTCCCAACCGTCCAGCAGTCGACCGTGTGCCGCACATGACAGGCCGATAAACTGCGCGTGTGAGCGACCAATCCGAAACCGTCGACGTGGCGCTGCGCCGGCTCGACCCCGGGCTGCCGATGCCCGCCTACGCCTACGAGGGCGACGCTGGCGCCGACCTGCCGTTGGCCGACGACGTGGTGCTGGCCCCCGGAGAGCGACGCGTGGTCGGCACAGGGTGCGCGATCGCCATCCCACCAGGCTGGGTGGGGCTGGTGCATCCGCGTTCGGGCCTGGCCGCGCGCCACGGCCTGACCATCGTCAACACGCCGGGGACGATCGACGCCGGGTACCGGGGCGAGATCCGCGTCTGTCTGCTGAACACCGACGCGCACCACGCCGTCACGCTGCACCGGGGCGATCTCATCGCGCAACTGGTCGTCCAGCGCGTCGGGCGGGCGCGGTTCCAGGTGGTCGACGAACTTCCCGACGCCACGCGCGGCGTGGGCGGGTATGGTTCCACTGGGGGCGTCCGCGAGTGGTCGGCGCCCGCACCGATGAAGGAGACGACATAATGTTTGGCCGCAAACACAAGACCATGCCCGACGCGGACGAGACGCCCGCCACCGACGAGGTGACCCCCCAGGCCGACACCCCAGCCGATGACGAGGACGCCGCCGCCCTCGACGAGACGGTCACCCCGACCGGCGACGACGCCACCCCGGATTCCGCCGAGGAGGCGGACGACGATGGCCAGGAAACCACTGAGGCCGACGATGACGCTGACGGGGATTCGCCGGACGACGACGAGAGCGACGACGCTGACGATGAGGATGACGCCGACGAGGACGAAGAGGCCGACGACGACTTCGACGGCGCCGAGGCGGAACCCGCCGAGCAAGTCGATTGGCGCGCCGACGGCCCGTTCGACTACGACGAGGTGGACCTCGACGGCGACGGCGTACACCGTGTCGACCTGGGGGCGTTGATCGTCACCCCGTTCCAGGATCTCAACCTGCGCCTGTCGGTGCGCGAGGAGACCAAACAGGCCGACTCGTTCGTGGCGCTGTGGCAGAAGTCCGGCCTGGAGGTCGCGCTGTTCGCCGCGTCGGCGGGCGGCGATCTGGCCGGGGAATTCCGCGACGACGTGCTCGATGAGACGCAGCAGGCTGGCGGCACCGCGGTGGTCGAGGACGGGCCGTTCGGGCCGCAGGTCCACAAGGTCGTGCCAGGCTCGGGCGGCAACGGCGAGGACAAATTCCATGTGTCGCGCGTGTGGCTAGTCGAAGGCCCGCGCTGGCTACTGCGCGGCACGCTGCTGGGCCCCGCCGCCACTGGCGAGGTCGACAACCCGGATGCCGCGCCGTTCGTCGAGTTTTTCCGCAACCTCGTGGTCCGGCGTGGCGGCAAGCCGATGGTTCCCGGTGACGCGATCCCGCTCGACGTTCCTGTGGCGGGGGTCGAGGGCTGATGAGCCGCGTCGGCCGCACGCTGCGCCGTTGGTGGGCGTCCAACGACGAACTGGAGTCGGAAGACTTGCAGCGGGTGGCCCACACGGCGGGGGCGACCCCGATCGCGCAGGCCCAGGACCGCGAACAGGTGACCCTGCGCGGAATGATTAGTGTCCTGACGCTCAAACCGCGCAACCAGACCCCGTGGCTGGAGGCCGAGTTCACCGACGGCTCCGGCACCGTCACGCTGATCTGGATGGGACGGCGGCAGATCGCCGGCATTTCGGCGGGGCGCACCCTGACGGTGTCCGGACGGGTATCCGACGTGGACGGCCAACGCCGCCTGTACAACCCGCGCTACGAGTTGGTCGCCTGAAAATAATGCTCAAAGAGGCCTATTCATAACTGCCGTTTGCTGCGCGGTGTCCGGACGTCGCCTGGACTGCGTTGTCGTCGTCGCCCGTGCCACCAGCACGAACTCCTCCTCCGCCTTGCCAGCCACCGACCGGACACCGCTCGCCAAAACGGGAGTGATGAATAAGCCTCTAAGAGCCTGCGTGCGGCGCGAGATAGTGCGCCAGGTCGGGCTCGTAGGCTGGGTCGCAGACGAACAGGAGTTCGTCGTCGCTTTCCAATGCGTTGTCGCGTTCTGGGGCCCTGGCGACGCCGTCCCTGATGATCGCGACCAGCACCGCGTCGCCGGGCAGCCCCAGGTCGGCCACGCGGGTGCCGACGCGCGGCGACTCCTCGGGCAGCGTCATCTCGACCAGGTTCGTGTGCCCGCCCCGGAAGCTAAACAGCCGCACCAAGTCGCCGACGGTCACGGCCTCCTCGACGAGCGCGGACATGATGCGCGGGGTGGACACGGCCACGTCGACGCCCCACGTCTCGTCGAACATCCACTCATTCGACGGGTGGTTGACGCGCGCGACCGTCCTCGGCACGCCGAATTCGGTTTTGGCCAGCAGGGAGTGGACGAGGTTCGCCTTGTCGTCGCCCGTGGCGGCGATGGCGACGTCGCAGGAGCCGAGTTCGGCTTCCTCCAGCGAGTTGAGTTCGCAGGCGTCCGCCAGCAGCCATTCCGCCGCCGGGACGGATTCGGTTTTGATGGCTCGCGGGTCCCGGTCGATGAGCAGGACCTGGTGTCCGTTGGCGATGAGTTCGCGGGCGATGGACCGGCCCACGTTGCCGGCCCCGGTGATGACGACGCGCATGGATTCCCCTTGTCGATTACTGGTTGGCCGGAGGGTTGGCGAAGGTGGCTTCCAGCTCTTGCGCCTGGTCGTTGCCCACGGCGGCGTAGACGAGGTCGCCGTCCTGGAACACGGTGGACGCGCTCGGGACGATACCCGCCCCGAAACGCGTCACGAACGGAATCTTGCAGTGCCCCTGACGTTCCATGGACTCGATCGTCTGCCCGACCCAGGCCGTGTCCACAGGCACCTCGACCAATTGCACCTGGGCCGACGGGTCGCGCCACAGCGGTTCCGCGCCGACCGGCAGCAGGCGCCGCATCACCTGGTCGGCGGCCCAGCGGACCGTCGCCACCGACGGGATGCCGAGGCGTTCGTAGACCTCCGCGCGGCCCTGGTCGTAGATGCGCGCGACGACGTTGGTCACCTCGAACGTCTCCCGCACCACGCGGGCGGCCAGGATGTTGGAGTTGTCCCCGCTGGAGACGGCGGCGAACCCGTCGGCGTGTTCGATGCCGGCGCGCCGCAACACGTCCCGGTCGAATCCGACGCCTTTGACGGTGACGCCTGCGAACTCCGGGCCCAGCCGCCTAAACGATTCCGGCATGATGTCGATCACGGCGACCTCGTGTCCCCGGCGTTCCAGCCCACGGGCGAGCGACGATCCCACGCGCCCGCACCCCATGATCACGATGTACACGTCCGTCTTCCTCCGTTTCGCACCAGACAGGCTCGACCTTAGCGTGATTTCCGCTTCTCGTTTCAATCAGGGCGCTGTGGCAACGGGCCCGCGCCAGGCCCACCGAAACCCTCCAGGGACGCTTCAGCCTTCGCGGCCACCGTCGCGGCGTGCGGCGTGTCGTTGCCCGACGGCCGGATCGGCGGTTACCGTCGTGTGGTCAGGCAATACGAGGGGAGAGCCGGTCGTGAACGCACGGATGGTCCAAGGCGGTACCGCCGACACCCAGGAGTCGTTGTTCGACGGCGACTTCGGCCCGGTGCCCGACGACCTGGGCTTCCGCGGCCCGGTCGCCTGCCGCGCGACGGGCATCACGTACCGCCAGTTGGACTATTGGGCGCGCACCGGGCTGGTCGCCCCGCAGATCCGGGCGGCGGGCGGCTCCGGCACGCAGCGCCTCTACAGTTTCCACGACCTGCTGATCCTCAAGGTGGTCAAGAACCTGCTGGACGCCGGCATCTCGTTGCAGCAGATCCGCGCCGCCATCGACCACCTGCGCGCCCACGGCGTCGAAGACCTCACCGAAGTGACGCTCATGAGCGACGGCGTGTCCGTGTTCGAGTGCACGTCCACCGACGAGGTGATCGACCTGCTTAAAGGCGGCCAGGGCATGTTCGCCATCGCGTTGGGAGGGGTCTGGCGCGACGTCGAGGGCAGCCTGTCCGAACTTCCCACCCACCGGGTCGCCGAGGAACCGGTCATCGAGATCGACGACGAGCTGGCCCAACGCCGCCGCGCCCGCGCCGTCGGGTAGTGCCGTGTGGGGGATGGGGCAGGGCACTACCCTGGTGGGGTGGTTGTAGCCGTTCGGTCATGGTGGTCCAAGGCCGCCGCCCGTCCGGCGGTGGCGCACCTGGCGCGCGCCGGGACGCGTTTCAGCGAACGCCTCGGCTCCCAATTCGCCGCCTCGATCGCCTATTTCTCGCTGATCGCGCTGGTCCCGCTGCTGATGTTGTGTTTTTCGGCGCTGGGCCTGGCGTTGACGGTGTTCTACCGGGACGCGTTGGCACAGGTCACCACATGGATCACGTCGACCCTGAAGGACCAGAGCGTCATCGGAGGCGACCAGATCGTCGCGGACGTGACCGGCGCGCTGAACAGTTGGACGGTGATCGGCCCGGTGGGGCTCGTGACGGCCCTGTGGCTCGGGTCGGTGTGGATGGGGCACCTCAAGCGCGCGCTGCGCGTCCAGTTGCGGCCCGAACTGGGGGTGCCCGAACGGCGGCTGCCGCTGCCGTTGGACGTCCTAGCGAACCTCGGCATGTTGGCGGTGACGCTCGTGGGCGTCTTGGTGACGTTCGCCGCCGCGCCCATGACGCTGACGGTCGGCTCCGACTTCCTGACGACCATCGGCCTGCCCGGCGCCGGGTGGCGGTGGTTGGCGCGGGTGGCGAGCATCGTCGTCAGCGTGGTGGTGGGCACCGGGCTGTTCTGGGTGTTGTTCGTCATGTGCGCCGTCGACCCGTTCCCGCCCCACGCGGTGGTGGCGGGGTCGGTGATCGGATCGGTCGGGCTGGCGGTCCTGCAGTTGGCCACGACCTACCTGATCGGGGTCTTCGGCTCGAACCTGTCGGCGGCGATCTTCGGCCCCGTCTTCGTGCTGGCCATCTTCCTCAACCTGTTCGCGCGCCTGATGCTCATGGTCGCCGCGTGGGTGGGGACGTGGGAGGCGCCGCCGCCCACGGTTGGCGAGGGACGGCCTCCCTACGCGCGGGTGTTGCGGCGGCCGGCCCGCTGACCTGTCAGTCGCGCGGCACTAGTCGCGGTTCGCGCCCCCGTAGCGTTTGATCTTCATCGACGTGGTCTTCTCGAACTCGGTGTCGCGGACGGTGATCTCCTTGACGCGCTTGTGCATCGGCTGGGACCGGTTGAGCTCGTTGACCGCCTCGCGCAACGCCTTGGCGAGTTCGTCAGCCGACATCGACGTGCGGGCCTCTTCCGACGGGAAGATCTCCGCCGTGATGGCGCCGTCTTTCTGGTAGACCAACACTTCCTCCACCAGCGGAAGGCGCCCGACGAGTTCTTCGAGTTCTTCGGCTGAGACGTTCTCGCCGTTGCTGGTGATGATGAGGTTCTTCAGGCGCCCGGTGATCCACACGAAACCGCCGTCGTCCACTTTGCCGAGGTCTCCGGTGTGGAACCAGCCGTCTTCCATCACCTGCGCGGTGGCGGCCTCGTCCTCGTAATAGCCGAGCATGACGTTCGTGCCGCGCGCGCAAATCTCGCCGATGCCGTCGGGGCCGGGATTGTCGATTGTGACCTCGTTGCAATACAAAGCGGGACCCGCGCTGCCGTCACGCCAATAATAGTTCCGTGACCCGGCGATGATCGGTGAGCATTCGCTGATGCCGTATCCGTTGAGAATCATGAACCCGAACGCGCGCATGCGGTTGATCAGGGCGAAATCGATCGGCGCCCCGCCGCTGATGATGACGCTGAGTTTCCCACCGAAAGCGTCGAGGACGTCGTGGAAAACCTTGCGCCGGACATCGATCCCGATACGCGCCAAGAACCCGGTCACGCCGATCATGAACGTGACCAGGCGGGTGCGGCCCGATTTCTCGATCGTCTTCCAGATCTGGCGGTCGAAATTCTCCAGGAACAACGGGACGACGCACATCGTCGTCGGCTGGAAAATCGCCAATTCCGGCAAAACCTGGCGCAGCCCGCTGTTGATCTGGACCGTCATTCCGTTGAGCATGGGGGCCAACACGCCCGCGACCAGGGCGAACGTGTGATGCAGGGGGAGGACCAGCATCATCGACCCTTCGACGTGGATATTTCCCCACGCCGCGCTCATATTCGTCGCGATATTGCGATGGGAGAGCATGACCCCCTTGGGCAGGCTCGTCGTGCCCGAGGTGAAGATGATCGCCGCCAGCGCGTCGGGGTCGAGCCTCACGTCGTCGAAGCTGTGGTCTGAGCGCGCCAGCGCGGCGCGTCCCTCTTCCAGCAGCGCGGGAAGGCCGGTTTGCAGGCTGACACTGGCGGTTGATCCGAAGACCGTCTTCTGCTCGTCGCCCAGCGTGTCGGCGTAGGCGATCAGCGACGGCTGGGTCCGGTCCAGCAGCGACCGGATCTCTGCCGGGGAGAGCCCTCTGTCGATCGGCACGGCGATATTCCCCGTGTTCATCGCGGCGAGGAAGACCAGAATCCATTCGTAGGAATTCTCGCCGATGACGGCGATTTTCGCCCGGTTCAGCCCACGGGCGAGAAAACAGGTGCCCAGGGCCCTGATATCCGCGTCGACCTGCGCATAGGTGACCCCGGCCTTTTTCCCGTCGCGCATGAACGCGAACGCGGCCACGTCGGGAAAACGCTCGCGGTCCTGGGCGATCAATTCGCGCAGATCCGCGATCTTGGGGGAGTCGTACAACGGGTACGGGGTGGTGTGGTTCATGGGGGTGCGTTGCTTTCAGCTCGTCGGCACGGGGGGTTCCTGGCCGATGGCGGCCAGCATGTGCCCATACCAGGGTTGTGTGACGTCGAACGGCTTCCCGCCTTTGATGCGGCGGAAATCGATAGCCGTGAGAACGTCGTCGTTTTCCTCGTCGTTTCCAATGACGCCGGATTTGCCGTCCAACGCGTATTCGACGGCCAAATCGGCCATCGAGCGGATGAGGTCGAGATCGTAGGCGTTCGGCGCCGACGACCGGGCGTAATACCCGGACTTTTGCACCAGCACCTTTTCGGCTCCCAGCATGGAGGCGAATTGTTTCCCGAACCATTCGCCGGGGTTGATCCGCTCCAGCCGGACGTGCCCGAACGCGTCGCGGACGACTTCCTGACCCTCGGCCTCCATCTCCGCCACGATGTCGGCGATTCCCGCGCCCTCGGACAAGAAGATGTTGACGCAGCCCACCTCGTCCATGACGGCCTTCAGGCGCTTCGCCTGCGCCGGGATGTCGATGACGGCCTCGGGGACGAACACCGCGTGGATATCCCACGCGCGCGGGTCGAGCCCGATCTCGGGCAGCCAGTCCACCGACTCCATCCAGTCGCGGTACTTCTTCGCCGTGGCGGCGGTCAGCCACCCGCAGTTGCGGCCCATCACCTCGTGGATGATCAGCACCCGCGTCCCCGCGTTGTGTTCGGCCATGATGTTGCGGGCGAACCAGGCGCCCACCTCGGCCGCCGTGTCCGCGCCCAACGACTGGCGGATCGGCACCACGTCGTTGTCGATGGTTTTCGGCAGCCCGACGACGGTCAACGGGTAGCCGTGGTCGGCCAGGTACGCCGCGAGGTCGGCGGCGGTGGTGTTGGTGTCGTCGCCGCCGATGGTGTGCAACACGTCCACGCCGTCGGCCACCAGGCGGTCGGCGGCGACCTTCAGGGGGTCTTGCCCCTCGGCCACCAGTCCGCGCTTCACGAGGTCGGCGACGTTGGTCAGCTTGACGCGGGAGTTCCCCACGGGAGAGCCGCCGAACCGGTGCAGCACGGAGGCGTTCTCGCGCACCACCGGGGTGATGGGCAGGTAGTCGCCCGTCAGCAGGCCCTGGTAGCCGTTCTTGTAGGCGATGATCTCCACGTCCGGGGCCACCTGGGTGTAGCGCTGGATCAGCGCTCCGATGGCCGAGGACAGGCAGGGGGCGAAGCCTCCGGCGGTGAGCAGGGCGACTTTCTGGACCACAATGACCCTCCATTCACATGTGGGACGCGGCAGGCGTCCGGTGGACAGCTTATCGGCAGGCCGCCGCCATACCGCGGACGGCCTCAGTGATGATAACGGGGGAGGCAGCCAGGTTAATCCGCACCCACTGCCCAAATCCGGCGCCGAATTCCGCGCCGGGGCTCAACGCTACCTTGCCAGCCTGGAGAAAACGCGCCGCAGGGTCGTCGTAGCCCAGCCCGGAACAGTCCACCCACGCCAGATACGTCCCCTCGGCGGGCTGGTAGACGGCGCGCGGCAGGTAGAGGGACAACAGGTCGCGGAGCAGCCGTTTGTGGGCGCGCACCTCGGCCATCACGTCCTCGGGCCACGACGGCGCCTCGCGGATGGCGGCAGTGTGCGCCACGCCGGCCAGCAGCCCGCCTTCGACCGGGGGCAGGGCGGCCAGGACCTCCGACGTGTCGGCGCCGCCGACGATGAGGCCTGCCTTGAACCCAGCCAGGTTCCACGCCTTGCCAGCCGACGTGCACACGATCGCGCGTTGCGCGTCGGGCAGCGTGAGGATGGGCGTGAAGTCGGTTCCGGGGTCCACCAGGCAGGCGTGGATCTCGTCGACGACCAGGGTCACGCGGCGCTCGTCGCACAGGCGCGCGACGGCGGACAGTTCGTCGGCAGTGTGGACGGTGCCGGTCGGGTTGTGCGGGGAGCACAGCAGATAGGCCTTCGGCTTCGACGGCCCGGTGAGGGCCGCCTCGATGGCGGGCAGGTCCAAGAGCCCGGCGGGCGTCAGCGGCACCTCCAGCACCCGTCGGTCGCTGTGGGCGATCACGTCGCGGAAGGGCGCGTACACGGGCGGGTTGATGAGGACGGCGTCGCCGGGTTTCGTCGTCGTCGCCAACACCGCCCAGATATTGCTCATGACGTCAGACGCCTGGACGATCTGTTCGTCACCGATCTGCCATCCCCAGTGCGCCGCCGCGAAACCCCCGAACGCCTCGGCATAGCCGCGCCCGTACGGGTAGCCGGTCTCGCCCCGGCCCAACGCGGCGTCCACCGCGTCGCGGACGGCGGGCAGGACGGGGGCGTCCATCTCGGCGACCCACAGCGGCAGCACGTCGTCAGCATAATGCCGCCACTTGAGGGTGTTGCGCGTGCGCAACTCGTCGGGTGTCATGGACAGAATCGTCATACCCGAACACTAGCGAGCTATCGGCGCGATGGGTAGGCGTCCCAGGTGGCTCGTTGCGGCCCCGTCGGGCGGCGCAACTTGGCGGTTGGTCGTACGCTGGCCGTATGGCCAGGTATCTCGACGTGCATCCCGACAATCCGCAGCCCCGTGCGATCGCCCAGGCCGCCGACCTGATCCGCGACGGCGGCCTGGTGGCGTATCCGACCGATTCGGGCTATGCGCTGGGTTGTCGCCTGGGCAACCGCGACGGCCTGGACCGCATCCGCGCGATCCGCAAACTCACAGACAAGCACCACTTCACCCTCGTGTGCAGCGAGTTCGCGCAACTGGGCCCCTACGTGGAGATGAACAACGTGGTCTTCCGCGCGGTCAAGGCGGCCACGCCGGGGCCCTACACGTTCATTCTCAAGGCCAGCCGCGAGGCCCCCAAGGCGATGCTCCACCCGAAGAAGAAGACGGTCGGCGTGCGCGTCCCCGAGCACGTGACGGCGCTGGCGCTGCTGCGCGAGATGGGGGAGCCGCTGATGTCGAGCACCCTGATCCTGCCCGGCCAGGAAGATCCGATGGTCGACGGCTGGCTGGTCAACGACGAACTGGGCCCCGACCTCGACGCGGTCATCGACTCGGGGGACTGCGGCGCCACGCCGACGACGGTGGTCGACCTGTCCGGCGACGAGCCGGTCGTCACGCGCCACGGGGCGGGCGACCCGGCGCCTTTCGAGGGGTGAGCGATGGCGAGGCAGCCGCGTGACCGGGGCACGGCCCCGTCAGATCGCAGGCAGATGAGGCGTGGCTGGGTCGTCGGCGGCGTGGCGGGTGCGCTGTGTGTCGTCGTCGCGGCTGGCCTGTGCGTCGTCGCGCTGCGGCATCCCGGGGCGTGGGCGGGAAGCACGGCTGGCGAGTTTGCGACGCCTGCGGCACCCGTCGTCGGGCCCCCGCCGATCGCGCCGCCCGGGTCCACCGTCGCGGCGACGACGCCCGCCGCGACGGCCTCGTCGCTACCCTCATCGCCGCCGGCCCCGTCGTCGGCGGCGCCCGCCCCGCAGGCCTTTGACGCGACTGTCGCCTTCGCCGGGGACGTTCTGTTACACACGCAGATCGACGCCGCCGCCCGGACGTCCACCGGCTACGACTACACGTCCGTGCTGGCGGGCATCTCGCCCTGGATCGGCGGGGCGGATCTGGCGATCTGCCAACTGGAGATCCCGATCCTGCCACCGGGGCGGCCAATCAGCGGGTACCCGGTGTTCGGAGCCCCCCACCAGATCATCACGGGACTCGCCAAGACGGGCTGGGACGGCTGCTCGACGGCCACCAACCACAGCCTCGACCAGGGCACGGCGGGCGTCCAGACCACCGTCGACACCCTCAAAGCCGCCGGCATGGGGTACTCCGGCATGGCGCTGAGCCAGGCCGACGCCAACGACGCCCAGTTGTACCGGCTCACGCAGGGCGGGCAGACTCTGACCGTCGCCCACATCTCCACGGCCTACGGCTTCAACGGCTTCACGCTGCCGAAGAACGCGCCGTGGGAGGTCGCCACCAACAACGTGGCGCAGATCGTCGCCCGTGCCAAAGCCGCCCGCGCCGCCGGAGCCGACATCGTCCTGCTCAGCGTGCATTTCGGCATCGAATACCAGACCAAACCCAACGCCGACCAGCAGACCTTTATCAAGCAGATCGCCGCGTCTGGGGAAATCGACGCGGTCATCGGCGGCCACCCCCACGTCCCGGAACCCATGACGAAGGTCGGCGGCGGCGTCGGCGGGCAGGGCATGTGGGTGGCGTATTCGTTGGGCAACATGATCTCGGCGCAGACCGGCGACATCAAGGACACCGGGATCGTCGCCTACGTCCACTTGACGAAGGACGCCAACGGCGCGCGCGTCACGGGGCTCACGTGGTCGGCGGTCAGCGTGGACTCGGGCTACCGGCTGCGGATGTTGGAGGACGCCAAACCGGGCCAGGGGATCGGGCACCTGTCCGCCGCGCAGGTGAAGGAACGTCACGACGCCGTCGCTGCCATCGTCGGCACCGCCGTCAAGGAGCAGATGACGCCGCCGAAGTCGTCGGGGGCGACGCTGGAGGTTTTACCCAAGTAGCGCGCTTCAGCGCGCCAAATCCAGACTGTGTGATGTGGGGGACGACCCCGCGGTGACATGTGGGGGACGACCCCCACACCCCCGGCCCCGGCTAGTGCGCCAAATCCAAGATGCGCGGCTCGTCGGCGTCGTCGGCGCGGTCATCGTCGGCGGCGAACTCGATGCTGTCGGCGTTGCGGTGCGCGTTGGCGATCATGAGCTTGATGCGGTTGAGCTGGTTGACCTCGGAGGCGCCGGGGTCGTAGTCCACCGAGACGACGTTGGCCTGCGGGTAGACCCGCCGCAGCTCTTTGAACATGCCGCGCCCGACGACGTGGTTCGGCAGGCAGGCGAACGGCTGCGCGCAGATGATGTTCGGCGCGCCCTGTTCGATGAGGTCGATCATCTCCGCCACCAGAAGCCAGCCCTCGCCAGCCGCCGTCCCCAGGGAGATGACCGACGACGCCCGCTTGGCCATCGTGCCCAGATCGGTCGGGATCTCGAATTTCCCGTTCGCGGACGCCAACGCCTTGTGGACCGGCTTCTGGTACTGGTCGAACAGCCACACGCCGGCCTTCTTGGCGTACCGGGCGTTCTTCCCGATGCCCAGGTTGTCGTAGCGCCAATCGCCGGTGTACATGGCCTGGGTGAAGAAATCGAGCATCCCGGGGACGACGGCCTCGCAGCCCTCCTCCTCGATGACGCCGATGGCGTGGTTATTCGCCTCCGGGTGGAATTTCACCAAGATTTCGCCCACGAGCCCGACGCGCGGTTTGCGCGGGATGTTCAGCAGCGGCAAGTCGTCGAATTCGCTCACGAGCATCTGCGCCAGTTTGGCATAGCCGATGCGCCGCCCCAGCGTTTCGGAATACCCGCCCGTGGTGAAGAATTCCTGGCATATTTGGTCCCACCGGAAATACAGTTTTTGCGCGCTGCCGGCCTGCGCCTCGTAGGGCCGCACGCGCAGCAAGACGTTTTGCAGCAGGTCGCCCAGGATCAACGCCTGGATGCCTTTGTGAACCATCGCGGGCGTGATCGAGAAGCCTGGGTTGTCCTCCAACCCCTGCGCGCTGACCGCCAGCACCGGCACCTGGCCGTAGCCCGCGTCCGCCAGCCCTTTGCGCAGCAATCCGGCGTAATTGGAGGCCCGGCACATGCCGCCCGTCTGGGTCATGATGACCGACGAGTGGTCCGGGTCCGCGTCGCCGGACGTGAAATTGTTGATGAGCTGGCCGATCACCATGATCGCCGGGAAACAGGCGTCATTGTTGACGTATTGCAGGCCGACGTTGACGTCCTCGGGCGTGGTGCGTTCCAGCAATTTGACGTGATAGCCCAGTTTGTTGAACACGGGCACGATCAGCCGGAAATGGATCGGGGACATTTGTGGGGCATAAATGGTGTGCTCGCGCCGGTCGTCTTTCGTGAACGATTTGCGGCTGGATGAATGGGCGGCGTCGTCGGCGTAGGTTTCGATGTCGGCGCTGCGCGGGCGCCGTTCGGCGGAGGCCGCCTTGAGCGAGCGCAGGCGGATGCGGGCGGCGCCCAGGTTCGACACCTCGTCGATCTTCAGCACGGTGTACGTGTCGCCCGCGCCCTCCAGGATTTCCTGCACCTGGTCGGTCGTGATCGCGTCCACGCCGCAGCCGAACGAGTTCAGTTGGACCAGCGAGAGGTCGGGGCGTTTGGCGACCACCGACGCGGCCTCGTACAGCCGCGTGTGGTAGGCCCACTGGTCGCGGACGCGCAACGGGCGCTCCAGCGCGTCCTCGCCGACGATCGAATCCTCGGTCAGGACGGCCATGCCCAGCGAGTTGATCAGCTCAGGGATGCCGTGGTTGATCTCCGGGTCGACGTGGTAGGGGCGTCCAGCCAGCACGATGCCCTTGATGTGGTGCTCCTCCAGGTAGGCCAGCGCCCGTCGGCCTTCGGCGCGCACGTCGGCCTTCACGGCGGCGTCCTCCTCGAAACCGGCTGCCACCGCCGCCGTCGCCTCCTCCAGCGTCACATTCCAGTCGGCGAACGTCTCCACGAGGCGCTGCGCGAGTTTGGGCGGGTCGGCCAGGTTGAGGAACGGGTCGAGGAACCGCACGCCGTCGGCGCGCAGCCGGTCGAGGTTGTTCGCGAGCACCTGCGGGTAGAAGGCGACAATCGGGCAGTTGAAATGGTTGTCGGAGCTCTCGAACAATTCCTGCTCGAACGAGACGCACGGATAGAAAATCGTCTTGATCCCCTGGTCGAGCAGGCTTTCGACGTGCCCGTGGGTGAGTTTCGCCGGGTAGCACACGTTTTCGGAGGGAATCGACTCCATGCCGTGCTCGAACAGGTCGTGCGAGGACCGTCCGGAGACGATGACGCGGAACCCGAGCGAGGTGAGGATCGTGAACCACAGGGGGTAATTCTCGTAGAGGTTGAGAACGCGGGGGATGCCGATGTCGCCGCGCGTCGCCTTGGCTTCCGTCAGGCGGCGATACCCGAACATGCGCTTGTACTTGTAGTCGTACAGGTTGGGCAGTTCGCTCTTGTGACGCGACGCGACGCCGGTCACCTGATACTGCTCGCCGCGTTCGCACCGGTTGCCGGAGACGTGCCGGGTGCCGTCGCCGAACGACGAGATGGTCAGTTGGCAATGGTTCTGGCACAGCTTGCAGGTGTCCAGGCGCGTCTCGATGCTGAACGAATCCAGCTCGTCCGGCCCCATGATCTGGCTGACGGTACCGGGCTCGTGGCGGGACTGGGCGGTCAACGCGGCCCCGTACGCGCCCATGAGGCCCGCGATATCGGGGCGGACGACCTGCGCGCCCGTCAGCAGCTCGAATGCCCGCAGCACGGCGTCGTTGAGGAACGTCCCGCCCTGGACGACGACGTGGTCGCCCAGTTGGCTGGCGTCGCGCAGTTTGATGACCTTGTACAAGGCGTTGCGGATGACGGCGTACGACAGCCCGGCGGAAATGTCCCCGACCTCGGCGCCCTCTTTCTGCGCCTGCTTGACCGAGGAATTCATGAACACCGTGCAACGGCTGCCCAGGTCGACGGGGCGGACGGCGGACACGGCGGTGTCCGCGAAGTCGCGCACGTTGGTGCCCATCGTCGCGGCGAACGTCTGGAGGAACGAGCCGCAGCCCGACGAGCAGGCTTCGTTGACGGCGATGGAGTCGATGACGCCGTTGCGGATGCGCAGGTATTTCATGTCCTGCCCGCCGATGTCGATGACGGAGGTCACCTCGGGGGAGAGGCGTTTGGCGGCGCGGTAGTGGGCCATCGTCTCGATCTCGCCGTCGTCGACGCGCAGGGCGGCGTGGATGAGGCTCTCCCCATACCCGGTGACGCAGCAGCGGGCCAGGCGCGCGGAATCGGGCAGTCCGGCCCACACGGTCTTCAGGATGCCGATGGCGGCGGTCACCGGGTCGCCCTCGTTGGAGGCGTAATGGGAGTAGACGATCTCGCCGTCGGTGTTCATCAAGACGGCCTTGATGGTGGTGGAGCCGGCGTCGATGCCGAGGAAACAGTCACCCGAGGCCTGGTCGATGGTGCGCTGGGGGACGTGGGCGCGCGCGTGGCGCTCGCGGAACTCCTCGTACTCGTCGACGGTCAGGAACAGGGGGCGCATGGGGGAGGAGACCAACGGCAACTGCGTGGCCCTGGCCAGGCCGTCGATCAGCTTCCCGGCGGTGGTGGGGGAGCCGCTGGCCAGGTGGGCCGCGCCCAGGGCGACGTACAGGTGCGCGTCATCCGGCGTGGTGAACGAGGTGACCTGAGTCCCGAGCGCCCGCACGTAGGCTTCGCGCAACTGGGGGAGGAAGTGCAGCGGCCCGCCGAGGAAGACGATGTTCCCCCGGATCGGGTGCCCGCAGGCCAGGCCGGCGATGGTTTGCGTCGCCACGGCCTGGAAGACGGAGGCCGCCAAGTCGGTGTGGGCGGCGCCCTGGTTGATCAGGGGCTGGAGGTCGGATTTGGCGAAGACGCCGCACCGGGAGGCGATGGGGTAAAGGTGCTCATAACGCGACGCGAGTTCGTCGAGCCCCTGGGCGTCGGTGTGGAGCAACGTCGCCATCTGGTCAATGAACGCGCCCGTGCCACCGGCGCAGGTACCGTTCATGCGCTGTTCGGGTGTGGGGTGCAGGTACGTGATCTTCGCGTCCTCGCCGCCGAGTTCGATGACGACGTCGGCCTGCGGCTGCTCGCGGCGGATAGCCTCGGTGCCGGCGATGACCTCTTGGACGAACGGCACACCCATCAATTCGGCCACCAGTAGGCCGCCGGAACCCGTGACGGCCACGCGGAACGACGAGTCGGGGAAGCGGGCGCCCACCTGTTCCAGCAGCTTGCCCAGTTCGCCTCGCACGCTGGCCTGGTGACGCCGATAGTCGCTGAACACGACCTCGTCGCCACGCAGGACCACAGCCTTGACGGTCGTGGAACCGATGTCCAGCCCGAGGGCCAGGGCTGTCCCCATAGTCACTACACCTCTCGCGTGTTGGTTACGCATCCGTAACCGACTTTAGCCTGTTTGGCGGGGATAAAGTGGGATCTATCAGTGAGCAGCCATAGCGACGGGGGAGTGAGCAATGGGTTTCTTCGACCAATCGGATGGGTCAGCGAACCGGCCGAATTTCTCGTTCACGCCGCCGTTGCTGACAGGCGACCGCATCCAGGACGCGTTGCGCCGCAACGAGTGGCATTTCCAGATCGACGAGGACGGCGACGTCTGCGGGCTGTGGGATGACAACTTGTTCTACTTCCTGCGTGTCGGCAAACAGCAGGAGATCCTGCATGTCCGGGGCCGTTGGCACCACAGCTTGCAGGTCGACCAGCGCGCCGAGGTCCGCGAGGTCATGGACGATTGGCACCGCGACCGCCTGTGGCCGAAGGGCTACACCCGCGTCAACGACGACGGCGAGTTGCGCGTCTTCGCCGAGCACACCGTCGATTTCGAGAACGGCGTCACCGACGACCAGCTTCTCCAGACGATCAAGTGCGGCATCAGCACGTCCCTGCAACTCTTCACGCATCTGGGGGAGCACTTCGGCAAGTCCTGATGGGCGCTGCGAAAGCTGCCAGCGGACGCCTGCCAGCGGACGCTTGCGTCTCATTTCAGCGTGGGGGGGGGTGACCCCCCGTCTGAAGATATTCTGATCGCCATGAGGTTTTCCAAAGCCCTCGTCATCGTCTCAATGTTGGCGCTGACAGCCGGATGCACCGTAGCTCCAAGTGGAGAATTGACCCCAGGAGCCTCGAGCGGGCCTCAGCCAGGCGTGGCATCGGGAACGCCGGCCAAGGTCGCCCTCGATTCCCAGATTGCCAAGCAAATGGGGTACGAGTTCGCCTACACGCCAGATCTCGCCCCAGACGCGACCTTCACATTCCCGGTCGCGATCACACTGGTAGCTGGAGAGATCGACACCCGGCAGGCCAAGGCACTCGTGGCCGGATACGGCGTGTACGCCGACGCGGCGCTGACGCAAAAGCTGCCTTTCGAGTTGTCACTGACTTCCAACCTCGACGGGATCGTGATCGGGCCGCCGGCCACCGGCTTGCGTGCCCAGACCCCCTGCATGCAATCCGACGGACCGCAGTTCTTCTGCGAGCTCGACGACTTGGGGGAACATCTGGCCTCCGCCAGCTTCGACGACAAGCCGGGAACCTGGGACTTCGCGCCGTCGTATTACCTCGCCCAGTACCTCTCACAGAGCGGACAGCCGTTGGCCAAGCCGAAGGTGACTGAGTTCACGATCAAGGGCGCCGTCGCGTCGCCGCAAGCGACGGTTGTGGCGACTCTGGCCCAAAACGGCTCGATCGACGCCACGTGGCAGCCAGTGGCTGGCGCGACTGGCTACCGTGTGTTCGTCGTCGCCCGACCGCAGAGCGCTGCGAGCGACCCGCTCGACCGGTTCGCACTGTTCAATTGCTTCGCGGAGGCCGATTCTGGTCCGTGCACGCATTCCTCGGATGCCATCGGGATGCGTGGCTGGAACTCATCGGAGTATTTCGCGGTGGGCCAGACGACGTCGACCTCGGTGAACCTGTCTACCCTGATCGGCGAGGACGATTACCTGGCCAGCGCCTACACGAGCGACACCCAGAACATTTACTTGCAGTACATCACCCACAATGTCACGCCGGGCACCCAGGACGACCTTGTCATGGAAAACGAGCTTGTCAAGCAAGGCAAGATTGCCAAGAAAGGCGCGCAGACATCGTTCGCCGCCCATCCGCCCGTATTCACGGTGGGCGTGCAGGCGATCTTCGGTGACCACGCGGGTCCCATCAGCGAGGCGGCAGCGCCGAACCCGCAGGTTCTTCCGGTTGCGATCGCGCAATACACACTGGACAACATCGCCAAGCAGACGCATTGCAAGGCCCAGTACGCCATCACGACGACGTGCAATTTGGACGCGGTGCCCGTCACGATGCTCGACGGGATGACGCAATACCTCGTGCCCGTCTATCAAACCACGGTGGAGCAGGGCACTGATGGTGCTGCGGCGGCAGTGAAGGTGTGCGCGCAGACCACCGAGCTTTGCGTGCGGCGAAACTTCCCCGGCATGAGCGTCGCGCAGGTGAAGACGACCGTCACCACGCTCAACGCCACGTTCCTGAGCAAGTCGAATGGCGCCGGCACCGCCGTCGTCGCCAAGTACCAGAAGGGGGACGTGAGCGCCTGCACCGTGTCGAAGACCCAGCCGACTGTGCCGTACCCGGTCAACGGTTCGACCAGTTTGGTCAAGTTCATCGCGGCCAACATCGAGGCGGGGAACTCTTGCATGGATCTGAGCCAATTCTATGCAGCCGACCCGGCGTCCAACTGGATGGACGCCTATTGGGAGGCGGTCCACCAAAACCCGATGACGCTGATGGGGGAGATCGGTGTGTACGACTGGGATCCGCTCACCAACGTGTTGATCCTCAGCCCGCAGGCAGAGGTCGGGGACCAGTTCGTCTCGGGGTTGACCGCCCTGCGCGCGCAGGTGTGGGCCAAGGCCCAACAGGTGGACGCACAGATCATTCGCCCGGGCATGACGGACCGTCAAAAGGCGCTCGCGATCAACGCCTGGGTCGACCAGGCAGGCACCTATCACTATCAGGCGTACGCCTGCATGAAGAACTCGGCGAAATGCGGGAACAAGCCGTATCACGAGGCTTATCCACACGCGTGGAATGCCGCCGGGATTTTCTTGGACGGGAAGG
>Ga0123357_10000964_pt1 | contig 29280 bp, 23 predicted proteins | sample TergutEmb28metaG_FD_89873 | JGI IMG/M metagenome (GOLD analysis project Ga0123357, IMG submission 89873) | Embiratermes neotenicus P4 segment gut microbial communities from Petit-Saut dam, French Guiana - Emb289 P4 | ecosystem: Host-associated > Arthropoda: Insects > Digestive system > Gut ...
CGCGGAAGTGGTAGCGGCCGTCGTCTTCGAGTTTCGCGGCGCCCGCCCAGAAAGTCGCGGTATCGAGGATCATCTCTGCACCCTGCTCGCGCATGAAGCCGTCGTCGCCGCTGACCAACCAGTACTGCACGCAGGCGTAGGCGATATCGGCGTTCAAGTGCAGTTCCAGGTCACCCGTCCAGATGCGGATCACCTTCGTCGGATCGGCGCCGTCCTCAACCCATGTCGGGCAGACCTCGTCACCGGTGCCGGCACTTTCCCACGGGAAACGGGCTCCCGGCATCAGCCCGGCGGCGGCCTTACGTCTGGCGCCATCCAGCCGACGCCACCGGTAAGTGAGCATGCGCCGTGCCAGTTCCGGCTGCGTGAATGTGAACATGGGCAACATGAACAGTTCGGTGTCCCAGAAGATGTGGTGGCGATACCCGAAGCCCGACAGTGTCTTGGCGCCAATGCTGGCGTCGGCCACGCGGGGCGCAGCGATCAGCAGCTGGAACAGGTTGTACCGCACCGACAACTGCGCTGCCGGGTCACCATCAATGCGTACGTCTGACTCGTCCCAGATACGCTGCCAGGCAGACTGGTTCCGCTCAAATAGTCGGTTCCAACTATCGGTGTCTGGCGAGGGAATGCGCGTGAGCAGCATCGCCACGAAGCCGGACGGGTCGCGAACTTCTGCCGAACTGGCCAACGCCACGTACTTCGTGACCTGCCATTGTTCCCCGGCAGCGACGACGGCGTCAGTCAGCACACTGGGTTGGCCATCCGCCTGGCATGTGGTGGTCGGCGACGTGGCCTGCAAGGCGGCCATCGCCGCCAGTTCGATACCAGTTGCGCATGTTCGGGCCGTCAATGACACCTTGTTGCCGTCGGCCCACTGTGACATCTGGTCCCAGTGACGCAGCCCCAGATTGTCGACGTGCACGTCGAGGCCGCTGCGAACGCTGATCGCGGCTTGGCCGCGCACCACTTTGACGGTCAGTCGAACCGCACCGATGTTCTGCACGTCCATGCTCAAGAACCGCTCATCGGCCAACTCGACGGTTGTGTCGTCGTCCGGCGTCCATGTGAGGGTGCGAGTCAGTAGGCCGGTGCGCAGGTCCAGCGACCAGACGCCAGCCGGCGCGTCGGCACCACGGCCCAGCCGGTGCCCGTTGATCCACAGATCGATGCCCCACCAACGCGGCAGGTTGGCCAGCTCGGTACGACTGACGGGCATGTCGTCCCAAATGGCGTGCATGAAGCTTCCGGTATCCTCGCCGGGGCGCCCCTCCATGGTGGTGCCGCGCACCGCGACATGGCCGTTGCCGATGGTGAACAGCGTCTCCAAATGATGGTCGGGCTGCCCGCCAGCCAGGCGCCGAATCGTCCAAGCGCCGTTCTCGACAAGTTGCCGCACAGCGGGCCAGTCAACCCCGTCCAGATTCGGCACGAACGCGTGCGCATGACCGACCCTGTCGACTGGACCAATGCCGAGCGTCCACATGCCGGCCGTCAAACCGGCGTCGACCCCGGCGGTGGCGTCCTCGACGACCAAGCACAACCCGGGCGTCACCCCCACGAGTTCGGCGGCCTTCAGGAACACCTCCGGGTCGGGCTTCGAGCGGGTGATCATCGTGCCGTCGACCACCGCGTCGAAAGTCTTATCCAGACCCAAACCGCGCAACACCGCCCAGGTGTTCTTTGAGGCCGAGCCGATGGCAGTTTTGACGCCCGCCGCTTTGAGCTGGGCGATCAGTTCGGCGGCACCGGGCAGGATGTCCTCCGGCGTCAGCTTGTCCAACAACCCGACGTAATAGTCGTTCTTGCGGGTTGCCAGTTCGTCGAAATTGTCTACCTGACGGCCGGCCAGCAACATCCGCAGGCAGTCGTCGCGCCCGACGCCGCGGAACGCCTCATTGGCGGCCCGGTCGAATGGGATGCCGAGTTCGTCCGCCAGCCGTTGCCACGCCTGGTAATGGAATTCGGCGGTGTCGGTGACAACCCCGTCAAGGTCGAAAACCACGGCATCGAGTTGGTTCATTCTTTGACCGCCCCGGAGCCGACGTTCATGATGCGTTTCTGGAAGATAAAGAAAATGACGGCTGGAGGTATGGTCATCAGCAGTGCCGCCGCCAGCTTCAGCGGATACTGGGTTCCCGACCCCAGCGAGCCGGACACCAAGGACGCCACACCCTTCGATAGGGTCGCCAGGGCCGGCTGGTTGGTCGATGCGATGATCTGTTGCAGTTCGTTCCACGAGCCTTGGAAACTCAAGATCATCACCGTGATCAGTGCCGGCGTCGCCATCGGCAACACGACCGACCAATAGATGCGGAAGGTGCTGGCGCCGTCCACCCTGGCCGATTCCTCGATGGCCACCGGTATCGATTCGAAGAAATTCTTCATTATGAATACGCCCGTGGCGTCGGCCAGAAAAGGCAGGATCATGCCTGGGTAGGTGTTGAAGAGCCCGAGATCGGTGATCACGAGGAACTTGGGGATCAACAATGCGACACTGGGGACAGCCATGATGGCGATCAGGCCGGCGAACACCGCGTTTCGTCCCCGGTAGTGCAGGCGGGCCAGCGCGAAGCCGGCCATCGAATCGAAGACTGCCCGACCGGCCGTCACGAAGATGGCGACGATCGCCGAGTTCATCGCCCAGCGAAGAAAGTCGGAATGCGCGAAAAGCCTGGCAAGCGCGGCAGTACTGACCGGTGACGGCACCAGCGACAGGGGGTTGTTGGCCGCGTCGCCCTCCGTCTTGAACATCGTCACGATCTGGATTATGAACGGGAAAATGTAAACGACGGCCAAGACGATCAGGACCGCGTAGAGGGCGGCCTGGGTCCAGCGGAAAAACCCTCTGTGACGGGACGTTCTGCTTCGGACGGAGGCTGGCAGACTCACGGTTTCACCTCGCTGGCAGACCTCAGGCGCCGCCTCTGCGCCCATGACAGATCTGGTTTCTCGCGCAGCCAGAGCCTTTGAAGCAGTGTGAAGATGATGATGATCACCAGCAGAATGAAGGCTATGGCGCAGGCGCGGCCCATGTCCGAGTCCTTGAACCCGGCTTGATACGAGAGATAGGCCGGCGACAGCGTCGTATTGCCGGGCCCGCCCGGCGTCGGCAAGGTGTACACCTGGTCGAAAACCTGCCAACAGCCGATCAAGCCGAGAGTTGTTACGGTGAAGATCGTCGGCTTCAACTGCGGCAGGGTTACTTGCCAGAAGCGCTGCCAGCCGTTGGCGCCGTCGACGATGGCGGCCTCGTCGACCTCGGGCGAAAGATTCTGTAGCGCGGCGATGAACAAGAGCATGAAAGTGCCGGACGTTGTGAAGATGGCCTCGATCATCAGCGCGGACATAGCCCAGCTCGGGCCGCCTATCCAGTTCCACCAGGAAACGCCGAGAAAACCATGATCGACCAACAGCGGTGGGCCGTTCTTGACCCCAAGACCCGACAGCAAAGCCGTGATAACGCCCTGCGGATTGTTGAACCAATTCGGGCCATGGATGCCGATCCAAGACAACACGCGGTTGATCGCACCGGAACCACTGAACAGGAAAATCCACAGCACGGTGATAGCGACAGCGCTGGTGACGGAAGGGAAGTAGAAGGCCGTGCGGAAAAAACTGCGGCCTCGCAGCCGCGCGCCGTTGACGAGGTTGGCCAAGAATAGCGCCACGGCGGTTTGGATCGGCACCACCAAGACGACGTACCAAAGCGTGTTGCGCATGGCCCAACCGAAGGTCTTGACGGTCAGGCCGCCGCCGACGGTGATGGCGGAGTAGTTTTTCATGCCGATGAAAGTGACACCGGCGGAGAATGGGCTGCCCCGTCCTTGCCAACTGGACACCGAAACCCAGGCGGCCATGACGATGGGAACGACCAGGAAAAGCACAAGGGCGGTCAACACCGGCGCAGTCAGCAACCAACCTGAGAGAGCCTCTCCACGTCGGATACCGGCACCCCGGTGGGCGGGGATTACCGCCTCACCGAGGCTACGCTGCGCCGATGTCGTCGTCATCGATCACCTATAGCAAGGCCTGCAATTCGGACTGCGCCGAATCCAGAATCGTCTTCGGGTCAGTGGTGGCCAACGTCGGCAACTGGTTGTCGAGGTCGGTGATCACCTGCGAGGCGCCTTTGATGGTCGGGACGCCTTGTGCATAGGCGGCGCCATCCGAGAAAGCCTTCATCGCGGGGAAAGCCGCCGCGTACTGAGACGAAGCCGTCTGCAGCGACGGCATGATGCCGAACGCCTGCGAGAAGGCCATTTGCTGGGTGACAGTGGTCATGTACTCGACGAGCTGGACGGCTGCCTTCTGATTCTTCGAATCCTTGGCGATGCCCCAGCCGTTGCTGAACTCCATGGTGCCCTGGCCGCCCGAGGGAGCCTTAGGCAGCGCAACAGCCGTGTACTTGATGTTCGAGTAGTCGCTCGTCATGGCGCCGGTGATCCAGTTGCCCTCGATCGTCATGGCCGCGTTACCCTTGCCGAAGCACTCGCCGCCCCAGCCAGCGTTTTGAACGTCGGCCGAGAACTTCATCGAGCCATCCTTCAACATCGACTGAGCGAAAGTCAACGCATCGATGTTCGACTGCACATTGGCGGTGGCCTGGGTTTGATCGGCGTTCATCAAATTGGCGCCGTTGGCGACCATAAGCGCCCCGAGGCGCTCGTACTGAGCGCCGACGCAAAGCCCGACGACACTGCTGGTCGTCAGCTTCTTGGCAACGGTCTGCAACTGATCCCAGGTCGTCGGGTAATCAGACGCCGTCAGGCCGGCAGCCGTCCACATGTCGTCGTTGATTACCAAAGCCAGCGTCGAGAAGTCCTTGGGCGCCGCATAGAGCTGCCCCTTGTAGGTGTAGTCGTTCAGCAAGTTCTGGTAGAAATCGCCCTTGTTGGGCAGAAGATCGCCGTAAGCCAGCAAGTTTCCGGCGTCGGCATAGCCGGGGAGAGCCCCGGGCGAGAGGTAGAAGACATCGGCCGGCGAGCCCGAGGCAAAACCCTGGGCCATCTGCTGGTCGAGATTGTCAGCCGGCGTCACGGTGACCTGAATGCCGGATTGGGCGCTCCAAGCCGCTGCGGCAGCCTGAACGGCGGCGGTCTCGGCGTCACCGCTGGAGCCGAACAGCAGGGTGATCGGATCACTGGACGAGGTCAAGCCCGCCAGCGGATCATCCGCCGACGTGCTAGGTGCACTCGTGGCGGTATCGGTGGTGGTTGTAGTAGTGGTGGGGGGATTGCTGGTACCGCAAGCGGCCAGGGCGAATGCGGACGTGATTGCAATCGCACCTGCGCCGAGTCGCTTGATTACTTTGGTTGTCATCTGGATTGGGCCTCCTAATCCCGACTTCGTGGTTGTTGGTGGCAGCGATTTGATCGTTCAAATTGCCTGATAATTGCACTCTACTCTCATCCGTTGGGCCCATGTCAACAAGCTGACTCCAACTTAGTCAAAGTGTTATCTTTGAAATGTCCCCAACGCACAGAAAGACCGCCATGAGAAAGCCACCGACCATCAATGACGTGGCTGTCGCTGCTGGCGTGTCGCGCCAAACAGTGTCCAATGTCATCAACTCACCCGACATCGTGCGGCCCGAAACCAGAGTCCGGGTGCAAGCGGTGATCGCCGATCTCGGCTACCGGCCGCACGCGTCGGCGCGTCGGTTGCGCACACGGCGGGCGTCGACCATAGCCGTGCGCATCGACCGATCACCGGAGTGGCTGTCCGGCAATCTGCTCGACCGCTTTTTATACGAACTGACGTATCGCGCCGACAAGCATGGGCTACGGGTCATGTTGTACACCGCCGATGATCCCCTTGACGAGATACGTGTCATCTCACACCTGTTCGACGGTTCTGATGTCGATGCGTTCGTTCTGACGTCGACGTTTCTGGGCGACCCGCGACCAGCCTGGCTGATCGCCCAAGGGGCCCCTTTCGTCACCTTCGGGCGACCATGGGGCATCCCAGCCGACGATTTGCTGATGTGGGTCGACGTCGATGGCCGGTTCGGCACGCAAGCGGCAACCGAATACCTGCTGGACTCGGGGGCGACACACGTCGGCTTCCTGGGATGGCCCGACGGTTCGGGCACCGGTGACGACCGACGAGAAGGCTGGCGCCAGGCCATGCTGGCTCGCATGGGTGCCGTGTCCGAGGACAGCTTGTCACTGCTGGACGTATCGGCGAAGGAAGACCTGCGAGACGGCCATCGAGCCGCCCGCGTCCTTCGCGACCGCGGCGCCGATGCCATAGTCGCCACCTCCGACACCCTGGCACTGGCGGCGATGATGGCCACTGACGGTCGGGTGCCGGTGGTCGGGTTCGACAATGGCCCAGTCGCGGCGTCGATGAGGTTCTCGAGCATCGACCAGCATTTGGATCTCGTGACGGACCACGTCCTGCGGCTGCTGGACCGGGGGTCGACCGGCGACGGCCCGGCCCACTACATAGTCAGGCCCGAATTGGTGGTGCGAGACGGCGGGAGCGAGTCTTGAGCCGTCTGGTCGCAGCAGTCTCCGGCGGCGTCGATTCGGCCGTCACGGCAGCGCGTCTGCGTGACGACGGCCACGACGTGACGGCCGTCCACCTGATGCTGCGCGACGGGGCCGAGGCGGCAGCCCAGGATGCCCGCCGGGTGGCCGAAGCGTTGGGCGTGCCGTTCGAGCTGTGGGACCTGCGCGACGATTTCGCCCGCCTGGTGCTCGGCAGCTTCACCGGCGAGTATGCCAGCGGACGCACCCCCAACCCATGCCTGGTGTGCAACCGGACGATCAAGTTCGGCGCCCTGCTGGACCGCGCTATGGCCAGCGGCTTCGACGGCGTAGCCACCGGCCACTACGCGCAAGTGGCACGCACCGACGACGCCGCGTCCCTGATGCGCGCCGCCGACACCGCCAAGGACCAAAGCTACGTGCTAAGCGTGTTGACCCAAGCCCAGCTGCGCCACATCTGGCTGCCACTCGGCGGCTCCACCAAGGACGAGGTGCGCGCCGACGCCAGTGCCCGCGGCCTGCCCGTGGCGGCAAAATCCGAGTCGATGGATCTGTGCTTCATACCCGACGGCGACACCGCCGGCTGGCTCGGGGCCAGGCTGGGCGATCACCCGGGCGACATCGTCGACGAGACGGGCACGGTGCTGGGCCGCCATCACGGCACCTACCGGTTCACGGTCGGCCAGCGCAAGGGCCTGAACCTCGAACGCCCGGCACCAGACGGCGAACCCAGGTTCGTGTTGAACCTCGATGCCGCGCAGGGCCACGTCGTCGTCGGGCCAAAAACTCGCCTGGCCGTGACACAACTGATCTGTGGCCCAGCCACCTGGGCCTCTGGGACGGCGCCCACCGAACCGCTGGACGCGCTGGTGCAGGTGCGGGCCCACTCCGGCACACACGAGTGCACGGTCTCACCCATGGCCGACGGCACCGTGCGGGTCGCGCTGCCCACGCCCATCATCGGCGTGGCACCCGGCCAGACGGCGGCCTTCTACGACGGTTCGACGGTACTGGGGTCAGCCACCATCGGGCGTACGGTCCAAGATAACGCGGCCGACACAGCCCCGTAACACGGACCGCGCAGAATCTTTCTACGAAGCACCCGCTAGACAAGTGAGGATGTATGAGCCAACTGATAGCGCAGCTGTACGACCGTCTGCCCCAGGCCGCGCAAACCGGCCGTGACCTGCTGGGCCGCCCCATGACCTTCGCCGAGAAGGTGTTTTACAACCATCTGTACGACCCGCCCAGCGCCGCCGTCGCCCGTGGCGAGTTGGCGTCATTCCGTCCGGACCGGGTGGCCATGCAGGACGTCACAGCCCAAATGGCGGTGCTGCAGTTCATGAACGCGGGCCAAGCCCAAACGGCGGTGCCAAGCACAATCCATTGCGATCACCTGATCGAAGCGCGCTTCGGCGCGACCCAAGATTTGGCGACCGCGCTCACCGCCAATGCCGAGGTTTACGGTTTCCTGCGCACTGCCGCCGACAAGTACGGGCTGGGCTTTTGGGAGCCGGGGGCGGGCATCATGCACCAGGTCGTGCTGGAAACCTACGCTTTCCCCGGCGGCTTGCTGATCGGCACCGACTCACACACCCCGAACGCCGGCGGGCTCGGCATGTGCGGCGTCGGCGTGGGCGGTTCGGACGCCGTCGACGCCATGACGGGCATGGAGTGGGAGCTTCGCATGCCCAAGTTGATCGGTGTCGTGCTGACTGGCCGACTCAACGCCTGGACCAGCGCCAAAGACGTCATCTTGGCCTTGGCCGGCATCCTTGGCGTCAAGGGCGGCACCAACGCGATCATCGAATACATCGGCCCGGGTGCGGCCAGCCTGTCTGCCACTGGAAAGGCGACCATCTGCAACATGGGTGCCGAAGTGGGCGCCACATCGTCCATGTTCGGCTTCGACGCCGCCATGGGCGACTACCTCAACGCCACCGGACGGGAAGACATCGCCGCGCTGGCGGAGCTTGTCGCCAGCGACCTGAACGCCGACCCGGAAGTACTGGCCAACCCGCAGGACTTCTTCGATACCGTCGTCGAAATCGATTTGGCCACCCTGGAACCGCACGTCAACGGTCCCTTCACGCCCGACCGGGCCACGCCGATCTCGCAACTCGGCGCGGCCGCCCAAGCCAACGGCTGGCCAGTGGCCGTCGAGGCGGGCCTGATCGGCTCATGCACCAACTCGTCCTACCAGGACTTGGCGCGGGCCGCCTCCGTGGCGCGTCAGGCTCTGGAGCAGGGCATGAAGCTGGCCTGCCCGCTGTACATCAACCCGGGCTCGGCCCGCACCGAGGCGACGGCCGAACGGGACGGTCTGCTGGCGCCTTTGCGTGAACTGGGTGCCGTCATTTTGGCGAATGCGTGCGGGCCGTGCATCGGTCAATGGCACCGCCCCAACAACCCCGATCACCCCAACACCATCGTCACCTCATTCAACCGGAACTTCGCCAAACGCAATGACGGCAACCCGCTGACCCACGCCTTCGTCGCCTCGCCTGAAATGGTGATGGCACTCAGCCTGTCGGGCCGACTCGACGTCAACCCCGTGTCTGGCCCGCTGACGCCCTCAACCGACATCGTGCTGCCCGGTAGTTTCGTCGACGCGACCACCGGTTACGTCGAGCCCACCTTCACCGACACTCCGATCCGGGTCGACCCGGCGTCGCCGCGCCTGGCCATACTCGAGCCCTTCCCGGCTTGGGACGGCCGCCCCATCACCGACGCCGCACTGCTGATCAAGGTGACCGGCAAGTGCACCACCGACCACATCTCGCCCGCCGGACCGTGGCTGGCCTATCGCGGCCACCTGGCCAAAATCAGCGACAACCTGCTGAGCGGCGCCATCGACGCCTTCACCGGGCAGACGGCCGACATCGCCCAACGCGCCCGCGAGTATCAGAATGCGGGCCGCCCGACGATCGTGGTCGCCGAAGAAAACTACGGCGAGGGGTCCAGCCGCGAGCACGCCGCCATGGAGCCGCGCTTCCTCGGCGTCGCGGCGGTCGTCGCCAAGTCGTTCGCCCGCATCCACGAGACCAACTTGAAGAAGCAGGGCATGCTGGCCTGCACCTTCACCGACCCGGCCGATTACGACAAGATCCGCCAAGACGACCGGCTCAGCATTCCGGACCTACCCGATTTCGCGCCCGGGCGCCCGCTGACCCTAACGCTGGCCCATACCGACGGCACCACCGAATCCGTCCCCTTGACGCACACCTACAGCCAACGGCAGATCGAATGGTTCAAAGCCGGGTCGGCCCTCAACCTTATGTCGCAGGAGCAAGCATGAGCACAATCACCTTCCAAAACGGACAGCTGCTCGCCCCCGACGTGGTCACCATCCCCGTCATCACGGGGGACGGCATCGGGGCAGACATCACCCCCGCCATGAAAGCGGTCGTCGATGCGACGGTGGCGGCCAGCTTCGGCGGCGCCAAGCGCATCGACTGGCTGGACGTGCCAGCCGGCCAAGCATCCTTCGACTCGACCGGTGAATGGATGCCCGCCGCCACCTTGAACGCCTGCCGTGACTACCGGGTCAGTATCAAAGGCCCCCTGGGCACACCGGTCGGCGAGGGCCATCGCTCGCTGAATGTGGCGCTGCGCCAAGACCTCGACCTGTACGCCTGCGTGCGTCCCGTCCGTTGGTTCGAGGGTGTCGCCTCGCCCCTGAAGCGACCCGACAAGGTTGACATGGTGGTGTTCCGCGAAAACACCGAGGACGTCTACGCCGGCATCGAATGGCCAGCCGGCAGCCCCGAGGCCCGGCGGCTCTGCCGGTTCCTGTCCGACGATCTCGGCGTCACACAGGTACGCTTCCCGAGTTCCAGCGCCTTCGGTATCAAGCCGATCTCGCGGGACGGTAGCCGCCGACTGGCGCGCGCCGCCTTTCAGTACGCGGTCGACCACGGCCGCCAGTCGGTTACGCTCGTCCACAAGGGCAACATCATGAAGTTCACCGAGGGCGGTTTCCGCCAGTGGAGTTACGAACTGGCTGCCGAGGAGTTCCCCGGCCTGACCGTCAAAGATGTCATCACCGACGCCTTTTTGCAGGACACCTTGCTGCACCCCGAAAGTTACGACGTCATCGCCACGCCCAATCTCAACGGCGACTACGCCTCGGATCAGCTGGCCGCCATGGTGGGCGGTGTGGGCATCGCGCCGGGCGCCAACATCAACTACGAGACCGGCCACGCCGTCTTCGAAGCAACGCACGGCACCGCCCCCAACCTAACGGGCACCGGCCAGGCCAACCCGTCCTCGCTGCTTTTGTCGGCCGGTATGATGCTCGAATACCTAGGTTGGCAGGCCGCCGCCGACGCGCTGACCACCGCCCTTGCCGCGTGTTACCGGCAGGGTGTGGCCACCCCCGACATCGCCCCTGCGAACGGCCACCCTTGTTCGACCACGGAATTCTCTCAAGCCATCATCGACCGGCTGGGCAGCCACTAACCCCAGGAAAGGGACAACGATGCAACCCAACTACCTGGCCTACAAACTGGCAGACACCATCAAGGCGACGTCCCAAATCGATGCCGCGCTGTTCACCAAGTACGGCGTCAAACGCGGTCTGCGAAACGAAGACGGCTCGGGCGTGCTGGTCGGTTTGACGCGCATCGGCGATGTCGTCGGCTACGACTATGACGAGGCCGGCGTGCTGCAACCAGCACCGGGACGCCTGTACTACCGGGCCTACGACGTCGATGCCCTAGTGCACTCGTTCATGGCCGAGAAGCGGCTGGGTTTCGAAGAGGTGGCCTATCTGCTGTTGTCCGGCAGCCTACCCAACGCCGACGAACTCGAAGCCTTCCGGGCGCTGCTGGTCGACGACATGCCACTGCCCCACGGCGCCATCATGAGCATACTGGCGACCCGGGGCTCGAACGTCATGAACATCCTGGCCCGCACGGTGCTCGAGCTCTACACGTACGACATCGACCCCGAGAACCTGTCATACGAGCACTCGATGGAACAGTCGATCGTGTTGATTGCCGGTCTGCCGGCCATCATCGCCTACGCCTACAACGCCCTTCACTACCACAGCAAGGGTGTGCCGCTGAACATTCGTATCCCAAAGCCCGAGTTGACCCTGGCCGAGAATTTCCTCTACATGTTGCGCGAAGACTTCACAGAGTTGGACGCCCGCGTGCTGGACATGGTGCTGATGCTGCAAGCCGAGCACGGCGGTGGCAACAACTCGACGTTCACGGTGCGCGTCACTTCGTCGACCCAAACGGATATCTATTCGGCGATCTCGGCGGGTATCGGCTCTCTCAAGGGCCCGCTGCACGGCGGCGCCAACAATGCCATGGCTGAAATGTTCGACCACCTTAAAACGGCGATCTCCGATTGGAGCGATGTCGATGAGATCCGCGCCTATCTGACCCGCATGCTGAACAAGGACGCGTTCGATCGCTCCGGTCTGATCTATGGCGTCGGCCATGCCGTGTACACGATCTCGGATCCCCGCGTCGCCCCAGTGCGCGAACTGGCCGAGCAACTCGCCGCCGAGAAAGGACGCTCCGACGAGTTCGAATTCTTGGACCTGGTCGGCGTCCAGGCCACCGACCTGGTGTCCGAGATCAAGAATCACGGCCAGCCGGTCACCCTCAATATCGACTTCTATTCGGGCTTCGTCTACGACCTGATCGGCATTCCCCGCGAGCTGTACACACCGCTGTTCGCCATGGCCCGCATCGTCGGGTGGTGCGCCCATCGCAACGAAGAGCTCAACTTCTCAGGGCGACGCATCATCCGTCCCGCCTATCGCGAGGTCAATCAGGAGAGACGAGAATACGTGCCGCTGGACAAGCGCTGAGGCCGCCATGAAGATACTTTTGACGGGCGCCTCCGGCTTGATCGGCACCGCGCTGGCGGCTCGGTTGCAGCCCAACCACGACTGCCGCAAGGCCACGCTGCGTCTGCCCCGTGCCAGCCAAGCTAGTGGACAGTGGCTACCGCTTCGTCCACCACACCGTCGCTGACGCGATCACGGCGCATGACCAATAACGCCGCCGCCCAGGCGACCACGAACAGACCGACGGCAACATAACCCAGTGACGACAAGTCGATGCCCCCGATGGCGCCGATCACACCCGTCGTCCAACCAAGATGATCACGCAGGATGGACATCGCCTCGACGAAACCGATCAGCAGCGCCAGCAGCACCGATAGGGCCGTGACGGTGATGTTGAACACCAAGCGCCGCCGTGCCGAATCAGCCCCCGCCCAGGAGTAGGCGTGCCCCATCATGATGCCGTCCAGCGTATCGAACAACGCCATGCCGGCGGCGAAAATCACGGGCAGCGTCAACACGGCATACCAGGGCAACGTCAAGGTGGCCACACCGCCCGAAATGGCGAACAGACCAACCTCTGTGGCTGTGTCGAACCCCAAGCCGAACAGCAACCCAACCGGGTAGATGTGCCATGGCTGGGCGATCTTGGCTAGCCGCCCACCCAGCAGCCGGGCGATCAGGCCACGCTGGTTGAGGCTTTGCTCGATGGCGGCGTCGCCGGCCCGCGCCGCGTACGCCGACAACAGGCCCACCAGTGCCACCAGGTTGATAACGCCCAACGCCAGCAGAAAGACGGCCGACACGCTGGTGCCCACCAAGCTGAACGTCGAACGCAGGCCTGCCGAGTCGCCGCTCATCGTCGAGGCGATGAACCGCACGCCGGCCGCCAACGCCGCGCAGGCGACGAACACCACCGTCGAGTGCCCCAGCGAGAACCAAAACCCCACTGACAAGGGACGACGCCCGGTAGAAGCCAATGATCGGGTGACGTTATCGATGGCCGCGATGTGGTCGGCGTCGAAAGCGTGCCTCATACCGAGCACGAACACCGTCCACCCCAAGCCGACACCGAAGCCAGCTTCCCGCGACGCCCCGCCGGCGGCGACGGCCAACGCAAGTCCGCCCCAGCCGATGACCAGCAAGGCGGCCACGGCTGAAGCCATGACCATGATATGGCGACGCTCGGCCGGCGTGGTTTTTCCGGACTGGGTACTTGGGGGCGTCACCTCAGAGATACTACCCAAGGTATGGCTAATCCCCCACGTCTTCCGTCACCAAGAATTTGGAGCGCTCCGGGTTGGGTCGGAAGCTGACGCCGTTGCGGCGTACGTCGTCCACCCACTTGTCCACCTGTTCGCACAGGTTCTCGACGGTGCCCGACCCGTCGAAGACCACATCGGCGGCTGCCAGGCGCACGTCATCGTCCGTTTGGGCCTTGATGCGGGCCTTGGCGTCCTGCTTGGTCAGGCGCCTCGAATCGACCAGCCGCGCGATGCGCGCCTTTTTTGGGGCATCCACCACGATGACGACGTCGAAAGCCTCCGGGCCGACCGATTCAACCAGTAGCGGAATGTCGTGGACGATCATCTTGTCGCCACGCGCCTCGGCCGCCGCGTCAAGATCGCTACCTTTGGTGATGACCTGTGGGTGGATGATCTGCTCCAGCTTGTCGAGCGCCTCGTCGTCGCCGAACACCCGGCGGCCGAGCCCGACGCGGTCCAGTGTGCCATCGGGCTCCAGCACCTCGGGGCCGAACGCTTCGACGACGGCCTCGAGGCCGGGTGTTCCCGGCTCGACGACCTCGCGGGCAAGCTCGTCGTAATCGACAACCGGTATGCCCAACGCCGCGAAACGCTCGCCCGCCACTGACTTGCCGGCCGCGATGCCGCCTGTCAATCCAACCCGGATCATGGTCACCTCTCAAATAGGTCAGTAACCACACTAGCTTGTCGAACATCCGACTGCCGCCAAAGCGTTCACAGGTTAGACCGTTAGACTCGTGCTACGGTGTGATTTCGCACCTGGAAACGGCGGAGTTGTGCTTCATCTGGACGAGGTTCGCAAAACCTACAGGACGGGTTCCTTCACCCAAGCCGCTTTGGCGGGGGTGTCGATCACGTTTCGCGACAACGAGTTCGTTGCCGTCCTCGGACCGTCCGGTTCCGGCAAGACCACGCTGCTGAACATTGTCGGCGGCCTCGACCACGCCGATTCCGGCGACCTGGTCGTCGACGGGGTTTCCACCAGCCAGTACAAGGATCGCGATTGGGACGCCTACCGCAACAACCGCGTCGGGTTCGTCTTCCAGAGCTACAACCTGATACCCCATCAAAGCGTGCTGGCCAACGTCGAGTTGGCGCTGACGCTGAGCGGCGTCAACGCGGCTGAGCGCCGCGAACGGGCGATCACGGCACTCGGTGAAGTCGGCTTGGACGAACACATCCACAAACTGCCCGGCCAGCTATCCGGCGGCCAGATGCAGCGCGTCGCCATTGCCCGCGCCCTGGTCAACGATCCCGAGATCGTGCTGGCCGACGAGCCGACTGGCGCATTGGATTCCACTACCGGCACCCAGGTGATGGAACTGCTGGCCGACATCGCCCAGGACCGCCTCGTCGTCATGGTGACGCACAACCCCGAGTTGGCCGCAGAGTATGCCACCCGCATCGTCTCGCTGCGCGACGGCCTGGTCGTCGACGACAGCGACCCATACGACCCAGACACCGAGGACGCAGACGCCCGGGAAGCCAAGCCGGCCCGTCGCACGTCCATGAGCTTCCTGACGGCCATCGGCTTGAGCTTCACCAACCTGATGACGAAAAAGGGCCGCACGCTGATGACCAGCTTCGCGGGCTCGATAGGCATCGTCGGCATCGCCACGATTCTGGCGCTGGCCAATGGCGTCAACGTTTACATCCGCGGTGTCGAAGAGAACACCTTGTCGCTGTATCCACTGACGATCGCCACGCAGGGCATCGACCTTTCCAGCATCATGGCGGGCACCGGCACCAGTTCGACCGACAGCACATCGCCGCCCGCCGACCAGGCTCACGAGGTCGACCAGCTGGCCCGCATGTTCAGCCACATCGGCACCAATGACCTGACGTCGTTGAAGACGTTCCTAGATTCGCCCGAATCGGGCGTTGGGCAATATGCGAACTCGGTCGAATACTCCTACGATGTGACGCCGCAGATATTTGCGGTGGGCAGCGGCGATGTGCGTCAAGTGAACCCGAACACCGTCTTTTCAGCTTTGGGCATGGGCGGCTCCGGTGCGTCGTCCATGAGTTCCAGCTTCTCGCTCGGCATGACGTCGAACTCCTTCTCGGCCCTGCCTGCCGATACCGACCTCGTCAAAGGCCAATACAACCTGGTCGCGGGGCATTGGCCTGAAAACTACAACCAAGTTCTGCTGGTGCTGACGTCGTCCGGCGGTGTGTACGACGGAATTTTGTACACATTGGGTCTACGCGACCCCTCCGAGCTGCAGCAGATGGTGGACGCCCTGGTCAACGGGACAACCATCAAAGTGCCGACCGACACCCAACAGACCTACACCTACCAGCAGCTGATGGCGCCGCGCTTCAAAGTCGTGCCAGCGACGGCGTTCTACCAGTTCGACCCGACCTACAACGTGTGGACCGACCGCAGTTCCGACCAGGCCTGGATGCAAACCGCCGTCGCCAACGGTGAGCCGCTCGACATCGTCGGCGTGGTGAAGCCCGACCCCTCGGCCAATGCCACGATGCTCAGCCCCGGGTTGTATTACACCGCCGGCCTGGTCACACACCTGATGGATGAAGCCGCCAGGGCCCCGGCTGTGCTGCAGCAACTGGCCTATCCCGACATCAACGTTTTCTCCGGCAACACCTTCGAGCAAGACAACCAGACATCTGGCCTGCAAGACTTCGACTTTTCGTCGATGATCAACGTCGACCCGTCGGCCATGTCATCGCTGTTCAACTTCGACCCGTCCAAGCTGAACCTTGACTTGAGCGGCCTCAACATGTCGTCGTTGTCACTGGACCCGACCGACCTGACGCTGCCGCCGCCCGACTTGACAGCATTGCTCGGCAGTTTGGACATCCAGGTGTCGCCGCAGGCGGTCGCAGACCTGTTGAGCCAAACGCTGACCGACTACCTGAACGATACCCTGCCAGATTGGATCATTAACCCGCCTCCACCGCCCACACCTCCCACCCCGACGGTCTCGCCCACACCCACCCCGACGGTCTCGCCCACACCCACCCCGACGGTCTCGCCCACACCCACCCCGACCCCCACAAACTCCCCTACAGATACCCCCACAGACTCGCCTACCGACACGCCCACTGACTCGCCGTCAGATACACCGACAGACACACCGACAGCGACACCCACGCCCACGCTGCCGACCAACTTTCCGACCAACCTGCCCACAACTCTGCCGTCCATGCCGACGGTTACCGACATTGTCAACTCGTTCTCAGACTGGTTTTCCCAGCCGGACGTGCAGGCGACATTCATGGCCAGACTTGGCAAAGCCATCGATCTGACCTCACTGCAGCAGCAGCTCACGTCGGCCCTGACCAGTTACATGCAGCAGGCCATGCAGCAGGTGCTGACCTCGATGATGGGCTCCCTCCAGACACAACTCAGCCTGGCCATGAAGGCCACGATGGCCCAGATGTTCAGCCAGCTGAGCACTGCGATGGCCATCGACCCCAGCAAGCTCGCCAGCATTTTCTCGTTCAACATGGACTCCAACCAGTTGACCACCATGCTGATGTCGATGATGAGCAACAAGCAAAACTCGATGGACTCGAATCTGCGGCAATTGGGCTATGCCGACTCGGCCACCCCTTCCAGCATCGACATCTACCCGAAAGATTTCACCGCCAAGCAGCAGGTGCTGAGCATCCTGGACAACTACAACACTCGCATGGCCAACACCAATCAGGACGACAAGGTCATCACCTACACGGACATTGTCGGCACTCTGATGTCGTCGGTGACCGACATCGTCAACAAGATTTCGGCGGTGCTGGTGGCCTTCGTGTCGATCTCGCTTGTCGTGTCCAGCATCATGATCGGCGTCATCACCTACATTTCGGTGCTGGAGCGACGAAAAGAGATCGGCATCCTAAGAGCGATGGGCGCCAGCAAGGGCAACATCGCCAATGTGTTCAATGCCGAAACCCTGATCGTCGGCTTTGTGGCCGGGCTTATGGGCGTGCTGATCACCGTGGGGTTGACGTTGATCGCCAACCCGATCATCAACCATCTGTACAGCATCGACCGCATCGCCCGGCTGCCGCTGACATCGGCACTGGCCCTCATCGGCGTCTCGATGGTGCTGACGTTGGTGGCTGGCCTGATACCGAGCTCAGCGGCATCCAAGCGGGACCCGGTCGAGGCCCTGCGCAGCGAATAATCACAATTGTGAGTCTGGCTTTCTGGAGGAAAATGTGAACCCACCACCGGCCGATATCCGCTAGTCTGTGATGGTGCCAAGTCTCGGAGCTAGAGAAACGACCTTCAACTCGCATGAACTCACGCGTGTTCAAGAGGTAGTCAAATTCATCGTCTTCTTGGGCTGCGAGGCCAGCGCCGCTTTGGTGCAGGCGGGTGTCTTTGCTTTGCTGTTCAGCGTCGTCGGGTTCAAGGCCTGGAGTAGCAGCTACCTGCCGGCGCTGATCGCGTCCGTCCTGTGGAGCTTCACGGCTAACCGCAAGTTCACCTTCAAGTCTGTCAGCAACATCCCCGTCGCGATGATGAAAGTGGCCTTCTACTACGTCCTTTTCACCCCCGCTTCGGCATGGTGGGGCGACGCCCTGGCCGCCCAGCACTGGACGATTGGGCCTGTACCGCAGTACTACATCATCTTGATCGGCACCATGGTCATCAACTTCGTCACCGAGTTTTGCGTCTACCGGTTCTGGGTCTATCGCCGCTCCATCAACACTTCCCCTGCCGGCCAGCGCGAACAGTCGCGTTATCAAGGCTTGACCGAGCCAGATCTGGCCGTTTCATAGGCAAGCGGTCTAAACTTTCCACCCATGTGGAACGATCTGCAAACTGACCAATACGAGGGCATGATCGCCGAGACCGTGACGATGCGGGGCTACGACGACGAACGTCTTCACGCCTACCTGTCGCGCCCCTTGGGCGCTGGCCCCTTCCCGGGCATCGTCCTGATATCGCACGTGCCGGGCTGGGACGAGTTGAACCGCGAGGTGGCCCGTCGCTTCAGCCAGCATGGGTTCATCACGCTGTGCCCCAACATTTACCAACGCTTCGGCGAAGGCACACCGGAAGAGGTCGCCGGCAGAGCCCGCGAGGTCGGCATGGCGCCTGACACGACGGTGATCGGTGACGTCGGAGGCGCCCTCGACTACCTCAAGTCAATGCCTCAAAGCAACGGCAAGGTGGGCGTCATCGGCATGTGTTCGGGCGGGCGTCACGCCTTCCTGGCCGGTTGCATGGTGCAGGGGATCGACGCCGTCGTCGACTGCTGGGGCGGCAACGTCGTCCAGGCCAAGGTGACGCCCAGCCAGCCGGTGGCACCCATCGAGTTGACCGCCCAGTTGGGCTGCCCGATGATCGGCATTTTCGGAAACGACGACCAGCATCCCTCGCCAGCCGAAGTCGACCAACACGAAGCGGCGCTGAAAGCGGCTGGCAAGGATTACCAGTTCTACCGCTACGACGGCGCCGGCCATGCCATTTGGAATTACGCCCGCGATTCGTACCGCCCTGAAGCGTCGATGGACTCGTGGGACAAGGTATTGGCGTTCTTCGAGGCGCAACTGACCTAGTCGTGGAAGAAGTCGCGCGACGCCCGTTTTCGGTGATGGCCAAGCCGGTCGGTTCGACTTGCAACCTTCGCTGCACCTACTGCTACTACCTGGCCACACCCACCTCGACGCCGCGCATGAGCGACGCGGTGTTGGAGACGTTCATCTCCGGCTACATTGCCGCCAACACCAGTCTGCCCGCTGCGACCGACGAGGCGGGCATCAACTTCGTCTGGCACGGCGGCGAGCCGACGCTGGCAGGGTTGGACTTCTACCGCCGCGTGGTCGAGTTGCAGCGCCGGTACCTGCCAGCGGGCTGGGCGGCCTGGAACAACCTGCAAACCAACGGCGTGCTGTTGGACGATGAATGGTGCCGATTCTTGGCCGACAACCAGTTCGACATCGGCCTCAGCATCGATGGCACTGAGTGGATCCACGACACCTATCGGCCCGATCCGCGCGGGCACGGCTCATACGAGGCCGCCGCCGGTGCCATCAAGCGCCTGCAGGCCCACGGCATCCAGCCCGACCTGCTGTGCACCGTCACTTCCACAACGGCCAAATACCCGCTGGAGGTGTACCGCAGCTTGCGCTCGTTCGGCACTGGCTGGGTGGAGTTCATCCCCATCGTCGTGCGCGACGGCGCCGGGGTGACGCCCGAATCCGTCACCGGTGAAGCCTATGGCCGCTTCCTCGTCGACATTTTCGACGAGTGGCTGCTGCACGACCTGGGGACCACCGCGGTCCAGCTGTTTGCCGAGACAACCAATACCCTCGCCGGCGGCGCTCCCGGCCTGTGCTGGCTTGCACCCACCTGCGGTCGGGCCCTGGTGGTCGAGGCCGACGGCGGTGTCTACTCGTGCGACCATTACGTCCGTCCAGAACACCGCCTGGGCGATGTGGCCGACCTTGGCGACCTGGCCAACAGCCCTGATCAGCACGCATTCGGCGAATCCAAAGCCAACCTACCGGGGCAGTGCCGGGACTGCCCCTGGTTGGCCTTGTGCAACGGTGGCTGCCCAAAGGATCGCTTCGCTGAGCCCGGGCTCAACGTCTTGTGCGATGGTTTGACGGCCTTCTTCGCCCACTCCGTGCCCGAACTGAGGGCCGTCGCCACCATGGCCAACGCTGGCAAGGCCCCGCCCGCCATCATGGAGGCTCTGCGCGCCGCTCGTCTTGAAAAGTGGCGCGGTGTGGGCCGCAACGACCCCTGCCCCTGCGCCAGCGGACTCAAGGCCAAGCAATGCTGCTGGTCGAAGCGTCCCACGTGATGTCCCCCTGACACCAATACCGGCTTAGACGTGGCAAAATGGTGCCAAGGAGTGTTCTATTAGAAGAGGGCAGTACATTATGGGGTATTTCGCCACACCAACTGAAGCGTCCGCTGTACCGGGTCGCGTGGCGCCATTGACGCCGGAACGCATCACCGGCGCGCTTGACAGCCGTCAGTGGAACTATGACACCGACGAGGACGGTGACGTCAACGGCAACTGGGATGGCCACCTGTTCTACTTTCTGCGTATGGGCCAAAACCAGGAGATCTTCATGGTGCGGGGACGCTGGGAGGCTCGCGTCCCGCTGGAGGTGGGACCCAGCATCCTGCCGGTGCTGAACACCTGGCACAAGGAGAAGCTGTTCCCCAAGGCCGTGCTTGTCGATTTCCCCGACGACGGCAATTCGCGGGTCTTCACCGAGGTAACCGTCGACTGCGAGCATGGCGTCACCGACGAGCAGCTCATGCTGCACATCGACGCCGGTATCAACACGGCTTTGCAGCTGTTCGAGGAGCTCGACAAGCAGTTCCCCGGCCTGCAATCAACGAACGACAACTGACGCAGCCATGGAAACGCCCCGCGCGTTCCAGGTGGACCTTCACGGTGTGGTCGACCTGTTTGCGCATCACCTGTATTCAAGCCCGCGCGTCTACCTGCGCGAGCTGCTGCAAAACGGCGTCGACGCCATCACGGCCCGTCGCATAGGCGAACCCGGCTGCCCGGCGCAGGTGCGGTTGAGCCAGCTCGACGGCGGCGGCTTGCAGGTCGCCGACACCGGCATCGGGCTGACCCGCGACCAGGCCACCGAACTGCTGGCCACCATCGGCCACTCTTCCAAGCGCATGGACGATCTGGAGACGGCCCGAAGCGATTACCTCGGCCAGTTCGGCATCGGTCTGCTCAGCGCCTTCATGGTGGCCGACGAGATCGAGATGTTCAGCCTGTCGGCATCCACCCCGGACGCCTCCCCGATTCGCTGGCGCGGCTTTGCCGATGGCACCTACACCCTGGACGACACCACCTTGGACGAATACGCCCATGCCACCGGCGACGTCGAGCCAGGTTCGATGGTGCGGCTCAGCCCTCGCCGCGACGAGGAACACTGGCTGGCACCCGAGACTGTGCAAGCCCTGGCCACCGACTTCGGCGCTCTGCTGCCGCTGGATGTCGCCATCAAGGTTCAACTGGACGATCAAGAGACACTGTGGCAGCGCATCACCGAGCCCGAACTGCCCTGGGTCACCACCTATTCGTCCCCCGCTGAACGCGACGATGCTCTGGACAACTACTGCGCCCGCGTCTTGGGTTTCCGGCCGCTGGCCGCCTTCGACCTATCTGTTCCGTTGGTGGGCTTGACAGGCGTCGCGTTCGTGCTGCCGACCGCCGCCTCCCCGACGGGCATGAACACCCATCGCGTCTACCTGAAGCGCATGCTGGTGGGCACGCAGGTGCCCGGTTTACTGCCGTCTTGGGCATTCTTCGTGCGGTGTGTGGTCAACTCGTCCGAACTGCGACCAACGGCCTCCCGCGAAGCCCTTTACGAGGACGACGTCCTGCTGGCCACCCGGGAGGCACTGGGACGCGCCGTCCACGACTGGGTGGCCGCCGTACTGAAGGACGAGTCGCCGCTGCGCAACGCCTTCGTCCGCACCCATCATCTGGCAATCCGATCGATGTCTCTGCACGACGACGACATGCTCGACTTGGCGTCGTCGGTGCTGCCCTTCGAGACGACTCTCGGCACCATGACGCTGCAGCAGTTCCACGAAGAACAAGGCACCATCCGCTACACCGCGACCGTCGAGGACTTCCGACGCATCGCCCCCGTCGCCCACGCCCAAGGCCTGGGTGTAGTCAACGCCGGTTACGTCTACGACGCCGATTTGCTGGCCCGCCTGGCTGTGCGCCGGCCGTCCTGGTCCGTGCGCCTCCTCGAGGCCTCCGATGTCGAATCGACTTTGACGCCGCTGACGCCGGAGGAGGAACTCACCTGCCTCGACTTCCTGCTGGCAGCCAGCGAGCCGGCCCGCGATTTGGACTGCGAAGTGTGGCTGCGGCGCTTCGAGCCCGAGGCTCTGCCGGCGATGCTGTTGACCGACCCGGATATCGAACATCAGCGTTCCTTGCAGCACACCCGCGACGAGTCCAACGGCGTGTGGGGCGGGGTGTTGGACGACTTCGCCAAGCCGAGCGCCAAACGTCGACTGGTGTTGAACTATGACAACCAGACAGTGAAAACCTTGGCCACCGGCGGTGACGCCGAGGTGCACAAAGCGGGCATCCAGACGCTTTACGTGACCGCCCAGTTGCTCGCGGGGGAACCGCTGCGCCCGCGTGACGCCAAAGTGATGAATGACGCCCTGGACACATTGCTTCATCGCGCCGTCGGCGGGCCCCGATGGGACGGGCAACCATGAGAACCGTGGATGAAGCCAACCGCGACATCACCATGGTGCGGCGGTTGCCCAACGGCCATGCCAAATCGGCTGCCGCGCGAGCCGAGGTCGACCGGATCGATACCGAGGGTCCGGCCGAGGCCAAGGCTTACGCGTTGAACACTCTGGTGGAGGCCTACTACTTTTCCGATGAGGAAGAGAAAGCCTTCGTCCCCTTCACACAAGAAGTGGCCTGGTACGACGCCCACCCCGAGTGGTTCGACGAGATGGACAAGACGAACCTTTTCTGGTCGTTCAAATGGATGGTCAGCGGCCTTCGTTACTACCCCAACGTGTCGCTGACACAGCTTGAAGCCACGCTGGCCGACATGGAAAACCGTTATGCCGTGGCCGGCTACGGCATGGATGCGCCGTACCAGATGAAATGGTGGCTGGCGCGCCACATCGGCCGCCCCGACACCCAGGTTCTATTCGACCAGTGGCAGCGTCAAAGCCGCGACGAAATGTCCGACTGCGAGCTATGCGCCCCGGCCGACCGCTGTGAATATCTGTTTGAGCTAGGACGCGACGACGAGGGTCTGCGGGTTCTGGAGGGTGTGTTCGCCGACTCGTCAATCCGTCAGGAATGCTTCTCGGAGCCCGCCACCATCCTGGCCAAAGCCCAGTTTGCCTACCTGCGCCGCAGTGGCCCGGGCGATCAAGCCAGCGCCGTCAGCGCCCACCACCGCTGCCGCTCGTACCTTGGCGGGACGTCATCGTTCGGCATGTCGACTAGCGACGCGGACCGAGTCCAAGAACGGGCTCACGCCTTGGCGGAAGCCCGCGGGCTGTGCGTCGAATTTCTGGCCCGCACCCACAACCCGCAGGCCGCCGTGCGCCTGCTGGAGGACAATCGCGGGTTTCTGGTGCATGCGACGCCGCCGCTGGCTCGCCTGGACTTCCTCAAGCATGTCGGCGCCGCCCTACGCGTGCTGATCGACGACAACGGACTGGCCGACGAGACGGTGTCGGTGCAGGAACCCTCCGTCGCCACATTGGGCGAACTGTGGACCTGGTTGCGTCCAGAGGCGGAGGCTCTGGCCGCCCAGTTCGACCAGCGCAACGGCTCGACCCACCAGACCGATTCACTGCACGAAGCCTGGCAGGTGTCCAGCTTTGCCGAGCCTTTGGACCTTCGTGTCACCGCTCAACGCGAGCCGCCCGCCGAGGAGGCCCTCACGCCGACCAGCTCCGACACCGCGGCAGCGGCACCCACACCGGACGATCCGCGCCAGTTGTTGAAACGGGCCGAGGGCGAATTCGCCGGGCGCCGTCCCGCTGATGCTGTCAACACCTATCTGCGTGCAGCCGACCTCTTCACAAGTCAAGGACGCCTGTCGGAGGGCGGCTTCGCCCTAGCCGAAGCCGGTCGCGGCGCCCTGCTGCTGGACGATCTGGAAACCGCCACTGAATGCCTGACCCGCGCGTCCAAGCTGCTGAACGTCAGCGCCACACCACCCCAGTTCGCCGCGCCAGTCCAGATCGTCCTGGCCGAGTGCCTGTTCCGCAACCGGCAAGACGCGGCAGCCTCGGCGCTGCTGGACGGTGTCGCCAAGACGCTGGATGAGGCGAGGGCCGCCAAGGCGCCGGACGGCGAGGCCGCCGACGTCACTCAGCGACGCGACAACGACATACGCTGGGCACGCACGCGGGTGGACGAGATGCGGGCCGAAAACCTGTTCCACAACAACCAGCCGGGCGCCGCCGCACTGGCGCAACACGCGGCCGAAAGCTACGGGCAACTCGGCATGGTGGAGCAGGCCGCCGGTGCCTTCCAGCTGGCCGGGCAGGCCTGGCAAGGCATCGACGACGAGCAGGCCATCTGGTGCCTGCAATCAGCCATCGAAGGGTTTCAGATAGCGATCCGGTGGCCACAGAAGCAACAGGCAACCAATCAACTGGTGGTTCTGCTGCAGCGTCTTGGCCGCACAGACGAGGCGACCGCCGCCGCGACTGGCATGTAGGCTGCGTCAGGAAAGGCCCTCGCGCCGCGACTCGCGGGTCGCCTCTTCGGCCAGCACCCGCGACACGTCGATGACAACGTCACCAGTCGAGAGATTGACCTCCACTGGGCCGCCCTTGGGACCCGGGCCGAGCGCCGGCTTGACGTTGATGCGCATGCGTTCCATGTCGATGTACTCGCGCCAGTGGCGCAAACTCGGCTGGAAAAGACCGTCCAAACCTAGCGACATTCCGCAACCTCCTTCGCTTCCACTCTAGCCCCTAAATCTCCGTGTTGACGCCATCGCGGGTGACGGACGGCACATGGTTATACGCCTGAAGACGCCAGGTACCTCGCCACCGGCTGACAATCGACCAGGCGGTGTTGGCCATACCGACCAGCTGGATGGATGCCCAGTACGGCCAACCGAGGATGGTGGCGACGCCCATGCGGATGGCGCCGCCATGACTGACCACCAGCACTGTCTCACCGTCGTGGGCGTCGGCGATCTCGCGCAGGCATTCGGCCACCCGCACGCCGACCTCCGTCATGGTCTCACCCGTGGCCGAGCGGCGATAGTCCCGTCCGGCCGCCATGTCGGCACCTGCCGCCGGGTCGAGCGCCGCAACCGAGGCCAGACTCTCGCCCACCCAGGTGCCAACGTCGATCTCGGTCAGCCGATCGTCCAAATGCACCTGCGCACCGGTGATATCGACGTAGGCCTGAGCTGTCTGCCGAGCGCGGATGAGCGGCGACGCATACACCGCCGACGGGTGCAGTGCCGCCACCTCTGGCGCCGCCGCCACCGCTTGAGCCTGCCCGCGCTCATTCAGCGGTATGTCGGCACGCCCCTGGAAAATGCCCTGCTCGTTCCAGTCCGTCACGCCATGACGCCAAAGCACCAGCCTGGTAGCACTCACGCCGCCACCTCGTCGAACACCAGATCGAGCCGGGGTGCGTCCTTCCAGATGCGCTCCAACGCGTAAAGCCCACGGTATTCGACCGACATGACGTGCACGACGACATCGGCCAGGTCGAGCAGGATCCACTGGGCTTCGGATTCGCCTTCGCGCCGCAGAATACGCTCGCCGGAAAGGCCTACAGCCTCATCGATGGCGTCGACGATGGCGCCCGCCTGACGCTCATTGCCGGCCGTGACGATCAAGAAGATGTCGGCGATCGCCAGTGAACGCGATACGTCCAAGGCGATTATGTCTCGGCCGAGCTTGGATGACGCCGCGCGCGCCAACACTCCCGTCAGCTCGACAGCATGCGGTGTTGCGGTCACAAAGCTCCCTCCCATAGGTCATGACAAGTTTAGCGTGCTCATGTAGCCTGGTGGGGATATGAACGTTTGGGTGCCAAAACAGTACGGGGCGTGGGCCATGCTACTCGCGCCTGTTCTGGCTGGCTCAATCATCGGCGGGTTCGGCTGGCACGAGATTCTGATTCTGGTTTCCTGGGTCGCCGCCTACCTCAGCTACATGGCGATCCGCGGCATTTCGGGACGGGACGGCCGGGCCCACATAGCCCCGGCGACGGTGTTCGGTGTGGTGGCGGCGGCAGGGGCAGTAACCCTGCTGGTTTGGCACCCGGCGCTGATCTGGTGGGCTGTGCCGCTGATTGTGCTATTCGGTACCAGCTTGGCGCTGATCATCAGCGGGCGTGAGCGCAGCGCAGTCAACGACGCGGCACAGATCGGGGCGTCATGCGTGATGACGGCCGCCGCCGCGACGGCCCACCTGATGGGTGCCGGGTTCGGGTGGGCGGTCTTCGCCGCCGGGGTCGACTCGCCCAAAGCCTGGCTGGCAGCCGCTATCTTCGCCGGGTATTTTTGGGGCACGATCCCCTACGTCAAGACGATGATCCGCGAACGCGGGAAGCTTAGCTGGTACATCGCGTCCATCGCGTATCACGCCGTGATGATCGTGCTGGGCTTCTTGGTGAACCCCTGGGTGGGGGCTTTTGCCGTCTTGGCTACCGCCCGGGCCGCCTTGGTGCCCAAGCTATGGCCGCGAGCCAAGCCCAAACGAATCGGTATCGGTGAGATGGTCGGTACCGTCATCCTCATCGTCATCGTGGTTTGCACCTTGTGACGCTTCTAGCCACGCATCCAACTCGCTTATGTCGTGCCACTCCAGCGGCTGTTCGGCCAGCAATTTCTGAACGACGGGCAGCTCCCACGCCTCATCTGTGTACAGTCCCTTGGCTGCCTCAATCGCGGCCGCGTCGGATGGCCCGGTGAAGAAGGCCAGACAGTTCTCGATCAGCAGCGGCGACACCCGCACCGCACCTGGCGAGTTGCCGGTCGCGGCTGGGCAATAGGCCAGCTTGGGCGCCTGCGCCACCAGAACCCGCCGTTCCGCATATCCGAACGTCAAGCCGGAAACGTCGGCCATTTGCACGGCGGCGGTCTCCGCGTCTTCACCCAGCTCAACATCGAACAGCTCGGCCAAGGCCTCGTCGGCAGCGAAACCAAACAGGTCGCTGTGGGTGATGGCTCCCTCATGGGTCAAGCCCCAGAGTTCGTCCCAGGTCACAGCCGCCGCAATCAACATCGCGTCACTCATGGGCCTATTTTCCCATGATCTGGCGGACTTATCCACAGCTATGACCGATCTGCCTGGCGGCAACCGTGTCGGTGCTGGAAGCTAGTTGGATGAACCTCAGTATTGGCACCATTTGGCTTCCGAGAGCCCAACGTGATGTCGTAACGCCCTGCCCCGCGCCACCACCCCGCCTGACGGCCGATTCGCGCCCGCACGACGCCGACGACGCCACACCCAGGAATCTGGTGTTGGCCGTGGCGCGGGCCGTGATCGAGGCGTTGTCGGGCTACCGGCCGATAGCTCAACTGGCCAGATGGTTGACGCCGACGGCGCTGGAGGGTTTGGCCACGGCCAGACAGCACGGCACGTGGCGCGGCAACGCCATCATGAAGGTGTGGGCCAGCCGGGTGTCGTCATGCGTCATCGAGGGCGTGGCGCAGGTTCGCTTGGACGGGCACAACGTGGCATTGCCGATCCGTCTGGAATTCGAAGCCGACCGGTGGCGCTGCACGCACCTGGGGGTGCTGCTGCCCGGTTCGCATTTGCGGAGTTGACTACCCGACAGCGTTGCGGCCGTGGCAATTCTTGAACTTGCGGCCGGACCCGCAGGGGCACATCTCGTTGCGTCCCACACCCTTGAAGCGATCGGTGGAATCTGAGGCGGTCGCTTTGGCGTCGCCCGGGCCGGAGTAAGACAACGGACGCTGCGGGCGGGCCGCCATCACCTCTTCCAGTGCGGTCGCCTTACGCGGTGCAACGGGTTGTGCCTGGCTGGTGGCCGATGCCGCGCTTCTGGCTGCCCGCGCCTTGCGTGAATTGTTCACTGGTCGCTGATTGGTCAGGGCGCCCGCCGTGGTGGAGGCTTCAGTCGGCACCTGTTGAGACGACCGGGCCTGCCGCAGGATGGTGGTTTCGTCGCCGTCGGCCGTCGTGTCGTCAAGGTCGGTGGGCGCATCGGCAGGCCCCGACAGCATCTCGGGCTGCGGCTGGCGCACGGTCACCTGGGCGTTGAACAAGAACCCGACGACGTCCTCCTTGAAGGCCTCCTGCATGCTGTCGAACATCATGGCGCCCTCTCGCTGATACTCCACCAGCGGGTCGCGTTGCGCCATCGCCCGCAGGCCAATGCCTTCGCGCAGGTAGTCCATCTCGTAGAGGTGCTCGCGCCACTTGCGGTCGAGAACCGTCAGCCAGACCTGGCGCTCGAACTCGCGCATGTTGGTCTCGCCAAGCTCTTCTTCGCGCTTGGTGTACACCTCGTGGGCATCTGCCTGGAACGCATCGACCAGTTCTTTGGCGTCCTCGGCACCGGCGAAATCTTTCGGCGACAAGGTGGTGGCGTAGACGCCCTTCATCTGCGTCCACAGCGCGTCCAGGTCCCATTCGTCGGCGAAACCGGTGGTCTGCTGGTGCACGGTGGCCGCGACCACCTCGTCGATGGTGCCCTGCAACTGCTCGTTGACGTCCGCCCCCTCCAGCACTTTGCGACGATCCGTGTAGATGGCGTGACGCTGGCGGTTCATCACGTCGTCGTACTTCAGGACGTCCTTGCGCATCTCGAAGTGCTGCGCCTCGACCTGCTTTTGGGCGGACTCAATGGCGCGGGTGAACATCTTGTATTCCAGCGGCTGGTCGTCGGGCAAGTTCATCGACACCATCGCGCGTTCGACCAAGTCGGACTTGAATAGGCGCAGCAGATCGTCCTGCAGCGACAGGTAGAACCGCGACTCGCCCGGGTCGCCTTGACGACCGCTGCGGCCGCGCAACTGGTTGTCGATGCGGCGCGACTCGTGACGCTCGGAGCCGACGACGTAAAGCCCGCCGGCCTTCACCACCTCGTCATGCTCGTCCTCGACCTGGGCTTCCAGTGCCTTCAACGTTTCGGGCCATTCGGCCTCGTACTCGTCGGGGTTCTCAACCGGATCTATGCCTTTTTGACGCAGCGTCAGGTCGGCCAGGAACTCCGGGTTGCCACCCAGCATGATGTCGGTACCACGGCCGGCC
>Ga0123357_10000965_pt1 | contig 29254 bp, 29 predicted proteins | sample TergutEmb28metaG_FD_89873 | JGI IMG/M metagenome (GOLD analysis project Ga0123357, IMG submission 89873) | Embiratermes neotenicus P4 segment gut microbial communities from Petit-Saut dam, French Guiana - Emb289 P4 | ecosystem: Host-associated > Arthropoda: Insects > Digestive system > Gut ...
ATCTTGCCGCCGTACTCGCCAGAACTGAACCCGGACGAGCAGGTTTGGAACGAAGTTAAAAATAACAACGTTGGCAAGACACAAATATTCAGCTTTTCGGATCTTAAGGGGGCGGTTAGGCGTTGATTGCGTAAGCTACAAATGAGGCCAGATTCCGTCCGCGCATTTTTCAGGCATAAGGATTGTAAGTACGCCGCAGCTTAAGGTCATCAATATTATGCACGGATTAGTAGGTACAGCTCGGCACGTTGCTCGGGTTCAACGGCTCCGCAGGGTCAACGCCGGCGATCTTTTCAACGCAGATAACTCCTTCGTGGCTCGCCTTGTGAGCCAGCCAGGGGGGGCGGCCAAATCACCGATGGCATAAACACCCGACTCGCCTGTTTCCAGCCACGGATTGACAACCACATGCGTCCTGTCGACAACGACGCCGGTGTTCTCCAGCTCCAGATCTTCCACGTTCCCGACGATGCCAACCGCCACGAGCACCCGATCAACCACAAACTCTTCTGGACCCTCCACTACATCAATGGTAACACTCACTGCATCACAACTCTTCCGAACCGACCTCACCGTTGCACCGGTGCGGATCGTCATCCCCTGCTTTTCAAAGAAATCCCCCGCCAGCGCAGATATCTCTTCATCCTCCGCTGGCAGGACACCCCCGTGTGCCTCCACAACCACCACATCTGCCCCATCGTGTGGAAGAAGCCTGCAAACTCAATCCCGATCGCGCCCGCGCCAACCACCAGAAGGCGTTCGGACACGCGGTCGGCAACCATCGCCTCCCTGCAGGTCCACACCCGATCTCCGTCAGGTTCAAGTCCTGGCAGCACCCGTGGCCAGGATAATCCCTGGCGCAGACAACTCCGCCACCACCTCCCCGTCTCTTGCCACAGAAACCCTGCCGCACCCACTCAGCCTTCCGCGTCCATGGAACATTGGAACCGCGTTCTTCCGCAACAGATGTTCGACGCCAGCCCGCAACCGCCCCGCCACAGCTCGCGACCGGGCCACAATCCACAATCTTTTGCATATCAAACCCGACATCCCGCGCTGCCAGGCCATAGGCGTCGGCCTCCTTCATTTTCCTGAAAATGTCGGCACTGCACAACAGCGCCCTGGTCCGAATGCATCCCCAGTCAAGACAGACCCCTCCAGATGCACGAGTTCGACGATCGCCGGCTTCATGCCCAATCAAGCCGCCCGGATAGCCGCCACATAGCCTCCCGGACCTCCCGGACCACCGCCGACAACGACCACGTCAAAACTCTCTGCGGCCAAAAACCCCGCCCCTTTCTCGTTCAACGCTCCGCCCCACACCCGTCTGCGGCAAGCATCCTCTGAGCGCGCATTCGCCGGCGTATTGATCAATGTCCCCTTGACGATTGCCGACGCTGGTCGCCTACAGCAGCATCGTCAAAGGTTCCTCCACGAGCGCCTTGAAAACACGCAAAAACTCCGCTGCGATGACGCCGTCAACCGCGCGGTGATCGGCCGACAGCGTACAGCTCATCAGCGTGGCAATGCCCAATCCACCGTCTTTCACAACCGGCCGCTTCTCTGCTGAACCTACTGCCATAATGCAGGCCTGGGGCATGTTGATAATGGATGACGCCTGACGCACCCCGAACATGCCGGCATTGGATATCGTGAAGCCTCCTCCCTGACACTCCTCAACCCGCAACTTCCCGCTGCGCGCTCTCGCCGCCAGGTCGCTCATTTCGCTGGAGATCTCCGCCAGCCCCTTCTGGTCGGCGTGCCGCAGGACGGGTGCGATGACACCATCCGGTGCCGCGACCGCGACCGAAATGTCGATGTCTGTATAGAGCCGGATCGCCGACCCGGTGAACGACCCATTGATCCACGGCACCCGTTTCAGAGCCAGCGCACAGGACCGGATAAGGAAGTCATTCACCGACAGTTTGTAACCACCACCGCGACCGTTCAAATCGGCCCTCAACGCCAGCAGCTTGTCGACCTCGCAGTCCACACTTGCGTAGAAATGCGGAACGAGCTGTTTGGCCTCGGTCATCCGCCGCGCCATCACCCTGCGCACCGCCGACAACTCGACGTCCCTGAAGCCGGACCCACCGGCCGGAAGCGGCGCCGCAACCGGCAAAGGGGCTTTCGCCACCGCCCCGGTCACCGCAACCATCCGCCCGGCACCCCGTGCCGTTCTCTCGCCAAGAGCTTTCTCAACGTCGGCTCTGACGATGCGACCGCGTGGCCCGGTGCCAACGAGGTCCTTGGGATCAACCCCGCCGTCCCTCGCCAGCCGTCGCGCCAGGCCCGACAGCCGGATCCGATCCCGTGTCTGCGGCAGGATTTCGACTTCTGGCCCCGACGCCTCTTTCGCGTCAAAATCTGCCCCGCCCTGGCTCTTCGCTGCCTCTCGACCCGTCGTCCCCGACAACGTCTCGTACTCCTCCGGTGTCTCGGCGATCCGCGCAATCACCGCCTCGACCGGAACGGTTTTCCCGGCTTCAATCACCACATGAAGGAATCCCGAGTAAGCCGCGGGCAGTTCGGTGGTGACCTTTTCCGTCTCGATAACGGCCACTGTTTCGTCGCGCCGTACCCGACCACCTTCCTTCACCAGCCACTCGACCAGCCTCGCTTCCGACATCCCCATCGCCAACTGCGGCAGAATCATATCGTGGATCATATCACCCTCGCGTATTGCACACTTCGCGAACGGCCGCTTCAATACGTTCGGGAGTTGGCATGGTGTAGGCCTCCATGTACCCCCCCGGAACGGGGATGTGGGGGTGGCAAACCCGCTTCACCGGGGCGTCAAGCAAGTCGTACCCCACCTCCATCACCTGAGCCGAAACGTCCGCGGCAAAGCCAGCTCGCTCAAATCCCTCGTCGACGATCACCAGACGAGTGGTCTTCGCGACCGACTTCAGCACCGTTTCAAGATCAAATGGCTCAAAGCTCCTGGCGTCCACCACCTCGATACTGATCTCCCCCTCAAGCCGCTCCGCAACAGCGATGCAGTTGTGCACCTGCGCCCCGCTGGTCAAAATGGTCACGTCACCGCCTGCCCGCTTCACGTCCGCCACACCGAGCGGGATCACATATTCCTCATCCGGGACGTGCCCTTTCTTCGCCATCAGGCTGATATGCCAGAGGAAGAAAACGGGATTATTGTCGCGAATGGCCGCCTTCATCAGCCCCTTGGCGTCGTACGGCGTCGACGGCATACACACCTTCAGCCCGGGGTGGTGAATCATGGCGCCGTGCGGCAGCATGGCATGCTCGTTGGCGAGACGCCGGCCCCCACCACAGGCCCCGACCATCACCATTGGCAAGGGGCGTTGGCTGCCATGAAGGAAGTGATACTGGCTCGCCTGCAACAACAGTTCGGACCCACAGTAATAGGAAAACCCCGAATACATGAAGTCGAGCACCGGCCTCAACCCTTCCTGGGCCGACCCCATCGCGCAGCCGATGATACCCGGTTCAGCCAAGGGCGTATCCACGACACGCGAGGTACCGAATTCATCGCACAGTCCAGTGGTGTGGGGGAAGGTTCCGGCCTGTATGCTGATGCCGAGCAGATAGACGTTCTCATCGCGCCGCATCTCTTCGACGTAGGCTTCCCTGATCGCCGCGCACAGCGAAATCTCACGCGTGTCGCTCATCGTCCTTCCCTTCATGCTGCGTAGAGACCTCGAACCAGCACCTCGACCGATGGCGTCGCCTTTGGACTCCGGTCACAGAAGCTCTCGATCTCCTCGGCCTCTTTCGCCGCCGCAGCAACGATCGCCTTCACATCGGCTTCTGTCGCCACTTTGGTCCCGATCAGCCGCGCAGCCGCAAGCTTCTGCGGATCCGAAGTCTTCTTCCACTCTGCCATCAAGTCCGGCTCCCGGACCGTGGTACCGGCCTTGTTGACACCGCCGATGGCATGCTCCTGACTTCGCAAAGTGATACATTCCACGAACATCGGGCCTTTCCCGCTGCGCGCATGATCAATCGCATCCAGCGCTGCTTCCCCACATGCGAACACATCCTGCCCATCGACAACCCTTGCGGGGATCCCATAGCCGGCAGCGAGCGCCGAAACCCGGTTCCCCGGGAAGATTTCGGTCATCGCCGTATGCTGCGAAATACCGTTGTTTTCGCACCAGAAGATGATCGGCAACCTCCAGTTCGCCGCCATCAGCAGCGCCTCATGCGAGCGGCCCTCGCCGTAGGATCCATCGCCGGAGCAACTCATAACGATGTTGTCTGTCTTCTTGTATTTGGCAGCAAAACCGTACCCGATACTCAACGGAAAATTCGCCCCGATGTTCCCGGAAAATCCATGGACGTGGTGCTCGGGATACGAACAGTGGAAGCTTGACCGGCCCTTGCAGCACCCGTCGCTCCGCCCCATGTGCTCCGCAAAATAGCTCGCGGTATCAATACCCTTCGACGCCATGTGGGCCACACCGTGGGACCGGTAATGCGGCCACAGGCAGTCGCTTTGACGCAGGAATGACGCCGCAGCCACCCCTGGGGCCAGCGCGATTCCACCCTCGTGATAGAAGCCCACCAGACGTCCGGTTTGAATCATGCGCATCATCAACTGGTCCAGCGTCATCGCACGAACCAGGTTCCGAAACAGGTGCAGTTGCTGTTCCATGGTCAAAGGCATTTCACGACTCGCTATTCTCCCGCAGGGATAAGTCGGTTTCCAAATTTGGCGGCGGCGGCTCCTCCGCCACTCCACCGTTCCATCCCTCGGCCATTCCATCACCTCTATTTGCGGAACCCGGTAAGTTTTGGCAGCGCGCTGTCGTCGCCGGGTGCCCAGAGCCGGTAGTTGAACTGAGCCAGGACCGTCAGTCCCTTTGGCACGGTGTTGCTCGGCAACGCGGGATTTGTGCTCGTACCACCCCAGGCCCTGGCGTAGACATCCTTGGTCGCCCAGACATCCACCGATACCGGACCGAAGTCATACCCGATCAGGCCGCCCGCAGCCCAGACGTTGTACCGGTTCTCCGCGATCATCCCTTTGTAATAATCGCTTGAGCGGTCGTTGGTGATTTGGCCAAAATAGTAACCGACGGGGCCGAATTTCCATTTCCCTATGGTTTTCACCGCCGTGAACTCGGCATGGAGGATATCACCGGTGCGATATTTCGTAATCGAGTTTTCGGTGCTTATCTCGTCATAAATATTCGCGGTCAGATTCCAGCCGTCCTTAAGGTAGGACACTACAATGTTGGGCGAGAATGTCCACCACGGGTTGCCGTTGTTCAGGAGCCCGCTCGGTCCCTGCTGGGTCCCGAGCGGCATATAGATGCCAAGAGCGGCCTTCACGAACATTCCACTATCGCCGAGCTTCCAGCTGAGACCATTCGAGAGCACGGGATCATGAAAGCCGGACTGCACAAGGTTCGCCGGATCACCGATCGTGTTATAACCATAGTGTACGATCAGGGCGCCGCTATAGGTGCCGCCAAGAAATGTCCAGCCCGGTGACCAGACGAAACCGTGGACGAGGTAGTCGAGCGTGATATTCGGCTTACCCCCCGGCGCACCCTGGCTCTTTCCCCCATAGTTGAAATAGACGTCAAAGGCGTAGAGCCCCACCGGCGGCGCTGCCGCCGCTGGCCCGATCGTCGCCGCCGGCTTGGTCGGCGAGCCCGAAAACCCGAATTCGTATGCGTTTGCCACGCTCACCGACATCGCCAGCAAAGCTGTCACAACAATCGCCCTCTTTGCCCGCATTAGGCTGTTCCTCCCTTGCCTGTTTCTCATCTATTATCAGACACTCTCGGGAATTCCGTGAGCATCTCCGTGCCCTGCCGGATGCATCTCCCGCGTCGAGCGGCTTTCATTACCGACGAATCTCGTGTCCGGCTGCACTTCTTCATCGCTCTTCTCAATCAGAACGCGGTCACGCCGACGTATTGGCTCTCGCCGACCGTGATCTCCCGCGATACCCGCCTTGTTTTCCACTCCAGGGTCAGCGCATGTACGCCGCTGTCCGGCTCGAGCCTGTCGATTTTGAACTCCCCGAAGCTGTCGGAAACCGCTTCACCGACCACCTTGCCGTCCTTCGCCACCGCCACCTTGACGCCCGCGAGACATTCCTCACCGCCGTCGGCGCGGACGACAACCGTGCCAGCGACGAAACATTTCGTCATCAGGTGCAGGTTCCGGTAATAGACCCGTGGCCGGGTGTTCAACTCCGGTCGGAGGACCTCCAATCCCTCCCGCGCTGCAATCCTCTTCATTTCCTCGTCGTCAACCTTCAGCGAGCGCAGCGCTCCGGTTACACATGTCTGCTCAATACGCGTCCGCTTCCATCCCGCATCCAGCAGATGGGCATCGAAAATCCATTTCTGCGGCAGCTGCAACTCCTCGTTCCAGAAAATCGCGCCGTAGGGACACGCCGCGACGATTCCCTTCTGGCCTCTCGCTTTTACGGGATCGATCACAACAATACCGTCGCCACGCTTTTGCACCGCACCCGGCGGTCCCACCCGCATGCACGGCGCATTGTCGCATTGATTGCACATCACCGGCATCGAGCTGACGTCCACCACCGGATGAGCGCCTCGTTCGTTGCGTCGAATGTCCACCCAGCGATGGCCGTGTAGCGGCTGCGGCGCCGCGTATCCCGGAAAATCGTTGCCGACGTGTTCGTCCTTCGTCACCACAAAGCAGTTGGCGCAGTTCATGCACTTCGCAACGTCAACGACCATATTCCATTTGCTCATCGAACTCTCCGCGTCCATCTCACGCCAAAGCTGCGCCGAATTTTGCTTTCGTGGGTTCAGCTCCCGGTTCCGCACCCTTGTCCCACCGCTCCACCTCGATCAGGCAGGCGTTCGGCCCCATGCTGCTCGTCCGCGACGTCTGGGAACGATGGTTCGTGAGCAGATTGACACATCCACCGCGGTCCGAGGAAGCCCCCGGCTTTCCCACCGCATCGTATACTGCCGAAGCCTGATAGGTGTGCATCACTCCGGGCGGCAACCGCCGACTGATCGTCGCCGCGCAAATCACCGATCCGCGATCGTTGTACAGCCGCACAAGGTCGTTCTGCCGGATGTTGCGCTTCGCCGCATCCTCGCGACTGATGCGGCACTCCAGGTAATAGTAGCCGTCTATGAGCTTCCGGTGATCCTCGATGTCGTTGATCGTCGAATCCTTGCCGTCACCGAGAGAATGGAAGCTATAGCGGCTGTGTGCCGTCAACAGCTGGATGGGGAAACGCCGCAGAAGCTCCGTGGTATGCGTTCCCTCCCAGCTCGGGATATACGAATTCAACGCCGGCCTTTCCGGGTCATTCAATTTCTTCAGGCTCTCTGGAATGAATTCCAGCCTCCCACTCTGCGTCTGCAGCCCCTCAAGCCACGTCCCGGAATAGTCAGACGGAAGCGGATACGGTTCCGGGACATCCTTCTTGCGATCTTCATAGAACCACTTGTAGGACGTCGGCGCCCGCAACTTCTCCTCGGGCGTCGGCACCACGAAGTATCCTTTCTTCAGGAACTTGTTCCAGCTGATGTACTGTGAAATGTCCGACCCCTCGAAGATCCGCTTGCACCAATCCAGTTCGGTCATGCCCTCGGTGAAGATCGCCGACAGGCCCATCCGTTGCGCGAGGTCAACATAAATCTGATAGTCGGATCTCGATTCACCGAGCGGTTCGATGCACTTGTGCTGCATCACCACTACACGGTGGTTGTTCTGCGCGAAAAAGTGGCCGCCATACCCGCCGGCGTGCCCCCATTCGCCAATGTCGTAGCGTTCAAAGTTCGTGCAGGCAGGAAGGATGATATCGGCAAACTGGGCCTCGCCTTCCATCCAGATCGACTGGCTGATCACGGTCGGCAGGTTCTCCGACTGATACATCTTCACCCAGCGATTCGTATTGTTCATCGTCCCCAGACTTGCGCCGCCGTATTTGTAGAGGATCTGGACCTTCGAATGCCCCGGGGCCGGATACATGAAAGGCAGGAACTGCCCATGGGTCGAGGTTGGGTCGGTCAGAAAGCCCTGGGCGCTCCCCTCCAGAATTGCCTCGGGCAGTTGCAGACGCGGGATCATCTGCTTGGACGAATTCATGGTCAGAACATGCGGAATGCGCTGATAGGTATTGGGAGCATTTCCGGTATTCATCAAATCACCCGAAATTCCCCCCTCCGCGTAACCCGGGAACCAGAAGCTGAAATCGATCGGCGTGCCGACCTGCAGGTTTCCGAAATTCACCCCCGGACGGCCAAGCCCCTGCATCGCCATAAGGATCACCATCATTCGCGCCCATTGAGCGCCAGTCGCTGTGCGACAGGCTCCGCCCAGGCAGTTCCCGAAGCCCCCGGCACCAAGGTAGGTCTTCCTCTTTGCCCACTCTCGTGCCAGTGCGACAATATCACGCGCCGGAACTCCGGTCTCGGCACTCGCCCATTCCGGGGACTTGGGTGTCCCGTCCTTCACACCCATGATATATTCCGCCCACTCCTCGAAGCCGGTCGTGCGGGTCTCGACAAACTTCCGGTCGTAGAGCCCCTCCGAAATCCAGACCTGGCAGATCGCCTGTGCGAGAGCGGGATCGGTGCCGGGCCGGGGAGCCATCCACTTGCCCCCAAGCAGGGCAGCCGTGTGATTATAGTACGGATCGATATGGACGAATTTGATTCCGAGTTCCTTCGCCCACAGGCGCCGGATCGTCCCTTCGAAACCCGCATAGACGCCGCTGGTGGCTTCCGGGTCCGCCGACCAGAACACCATCATCTCGCACTCCTTGAGTGCGTCTTCGACCTGGCCGAACATCTCGCCGCCGCCCAGCCGCATCGAACTGCCCCAGTGATGCGCCGCTCCCCAATACCAGCCCTCCCAGCTGTCTGGATTGTGCACGACTTTCGTATAACCGACGAGGTTGAAAAAGCGGTAGAGCGAGCTCAGGTAATAACCGATGTTCCCCCAGGTGTGGTGCGAGCCGTGGGAAAGTGCGATTGCCCCGGGGCCAAAATCCCGCTTCACCCGCATGAATTCACTGGCAACCAGATCCAGGGCCTCATCCCAGCTGATCCGTTCGTACCCCGATATGCCTCTGTTCTGCGTATTGCGCGCGCCTTCCGGATCCCAATCCACGCGCTTCATCGGATACAACAGCCGGTCCTTCGAATAAATCAGGGACTTCGAAGCAAGGGCATAGGGCGCCGCCGAGGTCTGATGAACGGGAGTGAAGCTGCGACCGCGCGCAGTGATGGTCCAAGGCGGACTGTCCTCTGCTCCGAACTCGATCGGCGTCATGCGCAGGATCTTGCCGTCCTTCACATAGACGTTCAGCGGGCCGCCGTTGCTGTTGTTCGTGAGCCGGCGAATGCCGTTGCCGGCGTCCTCGCCAAAAGTCCATCCGACAGTCTGCGCCATGCTGATTGTTTCCATCAGCCAGCTCGTCAGATCCTCCGGCCCGATCATCCCCATCTTGAAGTTTTTCATCGCATCGATGTTGAAAAGGAAATCCGGCTTGGGCGAGAAGAATTTCGACGCTATCTCCGCACTCCTGAAGAAGATGACGACGTCCGGCGCCGGATGCAGCCGCCCGCGGGACAGGATTTTCCCTTTCCGGAACTCGATGTAACGGCCGAGCGAATCATCCTGCAGCTTCAGCTGCACGACCATGTCCTTTTCCTTGAGGCGCTCACGAAAGGCGGCGTGACGGCGCGCCATGAACTTCAGCGCCTGCACCACAGCGAACAATTGAATCGCCAGCTTCATTGCCTCTCCTCCTGTTGCGCCGCTTGACGGGCACTGTCAAACACTCACTCCGCGCCCTTCACAGCGCGCCAGTCCTGTCTCCGAACTTTTCGTCAATTCCGGAAGACGGGATTCCACCTCCCAATCTCCCGCCTCGTCGTTCCCCGCGTGCGTGATCTCCGTAATCACTTCGCCCGCTGACAGGACTTCAATTGCCCCGGAAGCTAGTCCAGCCCCGATTCCTTCCGGGTGATCTCGTAGATCGAACTCCAGTCCTGCTCGCCCATACCAGCGGCGATCGCGGTCTCCATCTTCCGCTTCGCGATTTTTCCGATCGCGAAATCAACCCCGACCTCGCCCGAAGCCTTCAGCATCAGCGAAACATCCTTGTTCCCACCCGTCATGGTGAAACCGCCTCTTCCGCCGAAGTCCCGCGCCCGCAACTTCCGCGCATAGAGCTTCAGTGCCGGGTGCGCCATCGCCTCCTCGAGAAAATCGCGCAGCGCGTCGAGGTTGGCACCCGCCTTGTCGGCAAACGCATAGACCTCGCTGAAGGTCTCGATCACCGAAATCACGGTGTAATTTACGCAGAGCTTGAGGATGTTGGCTGCACTTGCCCGCTCCGACACCCGGATGACCTTCTTCGAATAGGCCTTGCACACCGGCTCAACCGTTTCGACCGCCGCAGTTGGACCGGCCAGGAAGGACAACAGCGCACCGGCGGCCGCTGCATCCGGCCGCCCGACCACCGGTCCGGCGACATAGAAGCTCCCCGCCTCCGCGTGGCGCCTCGCCGCCTCGTCCGAACATTCCGGCGACACCGTCGTCACGCAGACATGAATCGCACCCGCCTTCATGGCGCCTGCAAATATCCCGACATGCTCCAGCACCGATTTGTCGTCCATCAGGCTGGTGACGACGACGTCCGCATCCTTCACGGCATCCGCGACGTCGGTGCCGCCTTTCGCCCCCTTCGCAATGAAGGGATCCATCTTCGCGCGCGTGCGATTGAATACGGTCACGTCGAAGCCCGCGTTAAGAATGCAGTTGGCAATGGCGGAACCCATGTTCCCGAGACCAACGAAAGCTACCTTCATCTCTCTCCGTCCTCCTGAATGAACGCCGCCGGGCTCAGCACCTGCCTCGCCGGTGTAATTCTCATCCTCTTCGCGCGACAGCCGGCGCTCGCGGCACCTAGTCGAAATTGTTCTTCCGGCCCTTCCTAACATAGTCTCCGGTCGAATTGATGTGCCCCCTGCCGTGCACCGCCTTCTTTTTGGCAAGGTGGCCGAACATCTGGATCCCGAAACCGCCGTCGAGATCATTGGTAATCCGCTGTCGCCACGGTCGGCGGATGATCTGCGTGGTCAGGCGGCGGGTCGTGCGGGGCTGTGTCATGATATGATCGGCAAGCTGGTACGCACGCTCAACCAGCCGGTTCTTCGGTACGACTTCATTTACCATGCCGTATCTGAGCGCGGTCTCCGCATCGATCGCTTCGCCCGTCAGCAGGGCGTAAGCAGCCCGCTTCACACCGAGCAGCTCCTGGAAGCAGCTGTGGATTCCATCACCCGGCACAGATCCTATGTCATAGTGAAGATCGTAGATGACGGCGTCCTCACTGCAGATCGTCAGGTCGCACATCAGGACCATTTCGGAGTGAAAGCCGGGACCGTTGAGAACGCCGATGGTCGGGATTTCCAGGTCGTTGATCAGCGAACTGACGTTGATGCGGCCATCCTTGTAGGCGTATTCATAGGCCCAATGGGCGAGATCCTCCTGCTCAAGAGCGAAACCTTGCGGGTCCGCGTCCATCATGAAGTCGTCCCCGCTTCCCATGAAGATCATCACCTCGTTCTTCGGATCCGCGCCGATGGTCTTGAAGAGCTGCCCGACGGAACGATGGTTCTCGACGCTGAGCTGGATCGGGCCGCCGCAGGTATGGGCCTGGACAAGAATGACACCATCCTCGCGGCGTTCGAGCTTGTAATGCTCCTTGAACCGCTCCCGGTATTCGTCGAAATCAGGTGTCGGTATGAAATTGGTCAGCGACATTGTCAGCGTTCTCCTCAGATTTTCTATCCCGCCGTCTATCCACTATCCGGCTTCTGTTTTCTCGCAAATCCGCCTGATTACCCTGCTCGGACGACCGTGTGCGGCTGCCCGCCTTCATCCGCCAAAACCAGGCTTTACCGTCGCCGGATCGGGAGCCAGGAAACAGACTTATTATTCGCAAAATTGGACTGGCGAATTCAGCATGTCAAGTGATTTTAACCAACTCATTTCCTTGCTTCAATGCTGCTACAGGATGACAGGCAAGTATCTTGACATGCTGCAACGCATGCCACGATCAGGCTGGGCACCCAGCAGCGCTCCAGCGTCCGCGGCAGTTCCGTTTCATTCCTTCACCGTGTTGCGACTTCCAATTCCCTCCACTGCTTGCAGACATTGAGGATCCTGCACATCCTTCAATGCGCCAGGAGATACGCGTTCATCACCAGCCCGGCCGCCACTGTTGCGAGCACGATGAGCAAGGCCACATCAGCGACACCCATCAACACACGTATCGGCTTCAGCGCCGCACCGGTCCAAAGCACCGCTGCAGCGATGAGAACGCCGGAAATCGTCCACAACAGGGTGCCCGGGTACGGCAACCGCTCGACGACCAGGGCAATCAGCACCGTCACGACTGCAAACAGAAAGCTGTGCCCGTGCGCCGTCGCCCTCGTCTTGAATGTCTGCGCCTCACGATTATGGCCGAGCAAATCGCCTTGCCCCGCCTGCGCGGCGAGACGCGAGATATGTCCGTCGTGCCCGGCACCGAGAACAAGGCCAATCAGGGCCGATACGATCATCCAGGAGAAACCGAATGCAAGTAGAACCGCAGACATGCTGTAAAATCCCGCTGCTCGAAAATTGCGCGCCAATGCGTCGCCGGTATATGGGTGCAGATCCAGGTCGCTTTCCACGCTCTCCCCTTCACGCCGTGTCCGCAGGCATCGGACGCCTTCCGAACGCTCCGCGTGTGTGGCGCGGTATTCTTCCGGAACGTTCCACCGGACGCGGGAGGAGCCGCTTCCATCATCCGGCACACATCAGAAACCATCGGGAACCGCCCGCCGGGTGCGGTGGCTATTGTTCCCTCATAAAAGAATTTGTTGCGCTATACCGAACACGAACGGGACAGCACGGCAAGGGTGCCGCAGTCACCGGTCGCCACAATATATGCTGAGTTGTCGCCGGGACACATCCATACAAAAACTGGCATCTGAGATACAATTTGATGTATCTCACAACGCACGGTCGGCGGGCCGCTGGCGTCACCGCCCCATGAAACCATCGCTTTGTCGAGCGCCGTGATGGCGAACAGTGCGCCCAACGCCGGCGGCGACCGCTGAGGGTGCCCTGCCACGGCTTTGCATCCGATATCGCAAGCGCCTGGCGCATGCTCCGACTTCCCCGATCCAGCCAAATTCTGAGGCTGCGCGAAAGCGGTCGCCGACGCCGACCGGGTTGAGCGCTGGCGCCCATTGGCCTTCCCGCGCATCCAGCAGGATGGCCTGCTTTCCATGAGACTGCCAGCTTCCGTCCCCTGCACCACGGCACCCCACGTGCCTCCTCTCGGCGTTTTGCGCGTACCGCGCAATCCCTGGCTTTCTCTTTAAGTCGCTGCCATCCGGTACTGCCCTGGAAACCTGAAGCTTCGGCCCGGGCAGGTGCAGCAGTTTCAATTCGGCCGCCGGCTGCCAGCGCCGGCGAGGTCGGCAGCTTGCTGCGGCACTGCCTCGCCGGACGTGTCGCCAATAAGGGGTGACCCGGCATCGGGGAGCCCCGATCTTCCATCCCATGCGCCGACCTCAAGTTCAGATGGCTGACATCCGTCGGCGCCGTCAGCCGCCACGTTCTCACTGAACCGGCGGCCAGGTCGGGATCTTTCCATGCCCCGATGGGAACCGGATGTTCTTGGCGCGGACAAATTCTTTCAGCGTTTCCGGCGAATTCTCGCGTCCAAAGCCACTTCCCTTGACACCGCCAAATGGCGAACCCAGCATGGTCCGGCGCATGTAGTTGTTGATGAAGATCATGCCCGCTTCCAGTTTCTGTGCGATTTTCCACGCCCTCGCCTCGTCTCTTGTGACCATCACCGCCGTGAGACCAAATTGCGTTCCGTTCGCAATCCGGATCGCATCCGCCTCGTCGGTGAAGCGCATCAGACAGGCCACCGGCCCGAATATCTCTTCCTGCGCCACCGTCATCCCGGCGGTGACGCCCTCCAGGATCGTCGGGGCGACCCAATAGCCGTCCCTGTACCGCGGATCCTGAGGGATCCTGCCCTGCATCACGATCCTCGCACCTTCCTTGAGCGCGATGTCAATGTAGCCCAGCACACGCTCCATCTGCCGGGCATCGACCATCGGCCCGATGTCCGTATTGGGATCGAGGCCGTCTCCAACGACCAGCTTTTCGGTCGCCGCGACAAAGCGCCGCTTGAATTCCTCGTAGACGGAATCGTGGACCAGGATTCGCGACGTCGAGGTACACGCCTCGCCGTTATTGTAAAACATGCCTTCAAGTGCGACATCGACCGCCACCGTCAGATCGGCGTCGTGCAGGACCAGCAGGCAGTTCTTGCCGCCCAGTTCCATCGTCGCATAGGTGACGTTTTTCGCCGCACTCTCCAGCACCCGCCGCCCCGTGGATGTCGCCCCGGTAAAAGTGATGCGCTCCACCATCGGGTGGCTGGTCAACGCCACACCCGCTTCAAGCCCGGTGACACAATTGAGAACGCCGGGGGGCAGCACTTCGTTCGCGATTTCAACCATGCGCATCACCGACAACGGGGCCTGCTCGCCCGGCTTGATCACCACCGTGTTACCGGCAGCGAGCGCCGGAGCACACTTCTTGGAAAAATGCATCGGCGGCCAGTTGAAGGGGAGAATGGCCGCAACAACGCCATAGGGCTCGTAAACGACCCGCGCCTCGATCACACCCTGATGGAGAATTTCGCCGTGCAGACTGTCGCACAGACCAGCGAAATAGTCGAAGCAGGCATGGCTGAATGTGACATCAAGGCGGAGCGCATCGCGCTTGGGCTTGCCGACCTCGCGCGCTTCGAGTTCCGCCAGTTCGTCGACGTGATCCCGCAGCCGCGCGGCAACCCTGCGCAGCAGTTCCGCTCGTTCCCGGGGCGAGCGATGCCGCCAGTCTTCGTCGAAGGCACGCCGCGAGTCGACGACCGCGTTGGCGACGATTTCCGCTGTGCACGACTGCACCCGCGCGATCACCGCAGCAGTGGTTGGCTCCCGAACCAGGAAGGTTTCGCTTGATGTGGTATCGACCGGCCTCCCGCCGATGATCGCGCTCCAGACCTTGCCGCATTTCGCATCCGCATTCATCATCGCACCCTTTTCTCCGTGAAGATCACCGCCTGGCGGCTTTGAGGTAGCGCAGGTCGATGAGCTGCGCTCCATCCAGCTTCCGCTGCGTCAGCCCATCGCACTCCCACACCACATCAATCACCTCGGTCATTGCTGCGGCCGAGAGTGCCGGTTCCGCCTGCCCCGCCTGGGCATCGAAAGCCCGCGCCGCGGCGCTCCGATCGACCGCGAAACTTTCGCAGGCGACATCCAGCGCCACCTCGCGATTTTGCGCATCGGCCAGAAAGACCATCGCCCGCTGGTAAGCGCGGATGAAGCAAACCAGTTCCTCGCCATGGTCCTTCGCCCATGATCGCCGGGCCGCAGCGACGATCCCGGGATAATCAGGAAAGGCATCGCGCGTCGAGGAAAGCCGCACGAAGCCGTCAGCCAGCAAGGCGCTGTCGAACGGCGGATTGATGAACGCCGCCGCCGCCCGCCGGCCGCGCAGCGCAGCGACCCGCTCTTTCGTGCCGCCGATTTCCGCGCACCGCCAATCCGCATCCTTAAGCCCGCTTTCGCGCAGCATGCGGCGCAGCAGCAGAGCGTAGCCGCTGCGCGCGCCATCGACGGCAATGGTCCTGCCTCTGAGATCGCCGAGTGAGCGCACGGCGTCGACCACGATCAGGCTGATGTCGGCCGCAACAGCCGGCGCCATGAACGCGATCAGATCCGAACCGCGGTTCACCGCCCGCACCACGTGATCCGGCAGCTGGATCCCGATGTCGAAACCGCCGTTGCACAGTGCATCCATCTGCTTGCCGGACGACCCGGTGATGAATGGCTGCACGACGATCTTTTCGCCATCAAAGAACCCAAGCGACCGGGCAATGTGGAGCGGCCACATCGGAAATCCATCCGAAATATAGGCGAGCCGCACCGTCACTGCCCTCTCCTCCATTCCTAGTCTTCCGGACCGGCGTATTTGCCGGCGGTATAGGGGAACATGGCCTTGACGATCTTGAAGTGGGTAATATCCACCGTCGAATCCATGTGCAGGAAAATCGATGCATCACGGAACAGCTTCTCGTAGCCGAATTCGAGCATCGAGCCGTTGCCGCCATGCAGTTCCATGCCGTGCTGCACGACCTTCAGGACTTCCTCCGACGCGAACACCTTGGCCATGTTGCACAGGGCTTCCTGGTTGGGGGCCTGTTCATCAACCGCGATTGCCGCCGCCCGCAGCAACGTCCGTGTTGCACTGAGCCGCGTCGCCATGTCGCCGAGACGCCTGGCAACAGCCTGGTGTTTGATCAGAACCCTTCCACCCTGAACATAGTTCTGAACGTAATCCACGGTGCGCTCGAACGCCGCCATGCCGACACCCAGATTTTTCGCCGCCTGCACGATTTTGCCGGGGCGCAGGTAGATCGGAAACTTTTTGAAAAACTGATCGGGCTCCGCCAGCAGGTGATCCTTCGGCACCCGGCAGTCGATGAACTCGATCTCGCCATTGTTCATGAAGCGGCCGCCCATGGTTTCGTTACAGCGGACCACGTTGAGGCCGGGAGTGTCCCGTGGCACGACGAGCGCCGACGAGCCTTCGCTCATCGTCGCGCCCCGTTTGGTATTGACGACAACGCAGTAAAGCTTGGCGTCATAACCGTTGCTGATGAACTGCTTGCGTCCGTTGATGACCCAGTGATCTCCATCAAGCACAGCGCGCGTCTGCAGCGCCGTTGCCGGCGTTTCATAAGGCAGCCACCGATCCGAGGCCCCGCGAGGTTCGGTCGCCGCCATCGCCAGAAGGAAGGAGGGATCGGCAACGATCTTCGGAAACCACTCCTGCTGGATGTGGCGTGGGGCCAGGTAGCGCAGCGCACGCGTGATCTTCCAGTTCTGGCTCAGCTTGTCTGCGAGCCCCGAGTCGCCGCGAGCGACCTCTTCACAGAGCACCGCGAAGGTTTGCGCTTCCGTCGCCGGGTCGGTTTCCGTGCCGCCAAACTCTTCCGGAATACCCAGGGTGCGAATGCCGCACTTGTCGGCTTCCTCCAGAATCCTGAGCGGCAGCCGGCCCTCCACATCCATCTGCCATTCCCGCTTCCAGTTCTCCCGGATGAAGGGCGTGACATGGGCATCCACGAATGCGCGACAGGTGTCGCGCATCATGCGCAATTCCTCAGAAAGTCCATAATCCGATTCGAGCATTTTCAATTCCCTCCGAAGGTTTTGCCGACACTCGTTCCCACGGGCGGTCCGTCGGTCCAGAGGCGGTCCTCGTCGGCACAACCGCCTTCGTCTTCGCTCGCCCGACGCGCACGTCCCGTCTTGATCGCGACGTTGCGCTCTCCGCCCGTGAGTCTCACGCCAGGACACGGGTTCCCAAGGAACTCGATTCCCGCCTCCTCGAAGGCGGATCTCAGCCTCTCGATCGTCGCGAAATTGGCGCCGAGCGGTGCGTCTTTCAGCGCCTCGAGACGCCGGATTGTCGAAATGGCGACCCCGGACTGCTGCGCAAGATCATTCTGCTCCCACCCGAGCAGTGACCGGGCCGCCCTGATCTGGCGCGCCATCACAAGCATTCTTCACCCCGATGAATGACCCCGACCGGCCCTACCCCGGATCCACCGACCCGAGTTCGAATTCATCCAGTCAACCGGCGCGTCGCGGGCCCGGTCGCGCCGGGTCTGCACCCGGCCCCCTACCGCTGCAATATGCATTACTTTCCCCGATCATGAAGCTCAACGAGCGCGCCGTCGGCGCGTTCCGCCGCGAAAGCTATGGTTTCGGCGAGGGTCGGATGAGGATGGACCGCAAGTGCGAAGTCACCGATCTCCGCATCCATCTCAACGCCCATCGTCAGTTCGGAAACCAGTTCGCTGGCACCGCGGCCAACGATTCCGGCCCCAACCAGACGGCGTGAGGTTCTTTCAAAGATCAGTTTTGTCAGCCCGTTGCCACAGCCGGACGTGAGAGCGCGCGCACTCGCCGACCAGGGAAATTTCGCGACCTCGACATCGCGCCCCTGTGTTCGCGCTTCGCGCTCGGTCATGCCGGTCCAGGCGAGCTCCGGATCCGTGTAGGCAACAACCGGCATACACCTGGCATCGAACCCGATGCGCCGTCCGACCACCGCCTCGGCCGCGATCTTTGCCTGATGGCTTGCCTTATGCGCAAGCATCGGCCCGCCCGTGACATCGCCAACCGCAAAGATGTGCGCTACATTGGTGCGCATGTCCCGGTCGACGGCAATGACGCCGCTCGATTGACAGTTTATCCCGGCATTCTCCGCGCCGATGCATCCGCCATTGGCCCTGCGGCCCACCGCCACCAGCACCTTGTCGAAGACCCCGCCAACCGCGGGATTTGCCTTCCTCTTCAACCGGACCGCCAGCTCATTTCCGCGATCCTCGACGCCGAGCAGCTCGGTCTCGAGCATGACGGCTTCGTACTGGTGAGAAAGTCTTGTCGCCAGTGGTTCCACAAGGTCGCCGTCGGCCTGCGGGATGAGTTGGCTGGACATTTCCACAATCGTCACTTTCGAACCGAAGGCGTGATAGACGGTGGCGAGTTCAAGGCCGATCACGCCGCCTCCGATCACCAGCAAGCGCTGCGGGATCTCTTCAAATGCCAGCGCCTGCGTCGACTCCATGACCCGCGGATGACCGTATGGCACGCCGCTCAGTCGAATCGGCGTCGACCCGACGGCGATGACCGCGTGATCGAAACGCACCATCCGGGTTCCACCCGCGGTTGAAACCTCGATGCTGTTTGCCGACGTGAAGCGGGCGGTTCCGTGCAGGACATGAACCCGCCTGCTTCCCGCCAGCGCGGTCAGGCCGGCGCTGAGCCGCCTCACCGCTTCATCCCGGGCCTTGCGGACCGCCGCCAGATCGATGGACGACTCCTCGCGCCGGAGCCCGCCCAGCTCTCGCGCTTCGGTGACCACCCGCGCTGCGTGCAGCAAAGCTTTCGACGGGATGCAGCCCACATTCAGACAGACTCCGCCCAGACCTGAACTCTGCTCGACAATGAGCACCCGCCTGCCAAGATCCGCGAGCCGAAAGGCGGCTGCGTAGCCCCCCGGACCTCCGCCGACCACCACCACCTCGACATGCTCCAACGCATTTTCATTCATGGCCGATGCGCCGATCACGACAGCTCAGCGGCCCAGTCCCGCTGCTCGATGAACTCCCGCAGGCGCCGCAGGAAGGCGGCCGAATAGGCGCCGTCGAAGGCCCTGTGGTCGAAGCTTTGCGCCAGGATACCGACGGGCCGGATGGCGATCGAATCTCCATCCGGGCGCTCGACCACGACCGCTCGCTTGCGCACTCCATCCGTCGACAGGATTGCCGTCTGCGGCTGATTTATGATCGCGGCGCTGAACAGCGTTCCGAAGCTGCCGGAGTTCGAGATCGTGTAGGTCGCGCCCGAGACGTCGTCGGAGGAGGCCCGGGAGGCGCGGATCGCCGTGGTGAGCCGATGGATTTCCGCGCCAATGCCACGCAGGTTGCGGTATTGCGCATCCCGCACCACCGCCACCATCAAGGCTTCGAAATTCACATCGACCGCAATTCCGAGATGGATCCGCTTATGCACGATCAGCTCGTCGTTGCCGAAGCTCGAATTCACGTACGGAAACGCCTTGATGGCCTCGCAGACCGCACGGGCGATGAACGGCAGATAGGTAAGTCCGTAGCCCTCCGACGCCTTCAGGTCCGCGCCGAACTCCCGCCGCACCCGTTCCACTCCGTGGAAATCCACTTCCACCGCCTGCAGCGTGTGCGGGCTTGTGGCCCTGGACCGAACCATATGGGCCGCGGTCGCCCTTCGCACCCTGGTCAACGGCACCACGTAGTCGTCGCCACCGACGTCCGTAACCGGCATTGCCGTGACCGCCGCCACCGCGGCATCCGCGCGCCTTTCCGCCCCGGGGCCTGCGCTGTGGCCACGTTCCAGATAGGCGAGCACATCCGCACGTCTGATCCTGCCATCCCGACCGCTTCCCCTGATCGCATCCGCAGCCAGGCTGTTTTCGGCGAGCAACCGCCGCACCACCGGGGACAGCTTCGCGCCTCTCACCACCGCCAGCGCAGCCACGCCTTCGTCCCGAAGCCTCACTCCGCCATTACCATCCGCCGCCTCGGCGGCCGCAGTGACCGGCTGGGGCTGGGCGTGGCGCGCCTCAGCAAACTCGGTGACGATCGCAAGCCTCGTCCCGACCTTCACCTGCATGCCTTCCTCGACCAGGATCTGCGTCAGGATGCCGTTGGCAGGAGCCGGCACTTCCATCGTCACCTTGTCGGTCTCGACCTCAAACAGCGGCTCGTCGACACGCACCTCATCGCCAACCTGCTTCTTCCACGACAACACCGTGCCCTCACGCACGGTCTCGCCCAGCTGCGGCATCACGACGTCCATCTTCGCCCTCACCACGCAACGCAGATGTACTTGGATTCCAGGTATTCCAGGATCCCCTCGCCCCCGCCTTCACGTCCGATCCCGCTCTGTTTCCAGCCGCCGAAGGGGGCCGCCGGGTCGGAGACAACCCCTCTGTTGACCCCGACCATTCCCGATTCGATCCGTTCCGAAACCCGTAACGCACGCCCCAGGTCACTGGTATGCACGAATGACACCAGGCCCATCGGGGTATCGTTCGCCAGCGCCACCACTTCTTCCTCGCTGTCGAAGCTTGCAACCGGAGCAACCGGCCCGAATATTTCCTCCCGCAGGATGTCCGCCTGGTGGGATACGTCCGCCAGCACCGTTGGTTCATAGAAGAAACCCTTGCCGTCCGGTGCGCGCCCCCCGCACAGAAGCGTGGCCCCCGCAGCGCGGGCCCCATCGACCAGCTTCGCAATCTCGCCCCGCGCCTTTTCGCTTATCATCGGGCCCAGTTGCACGTCCGGATCCAGACCATGACCTGTCCTGACCGTTGCCATGGCCGCCGCCAGACGTTGCGCAAATTCCCTGGCCACAGGAGCCTGGACATAGAAGCGGTTTGCCGCCGTACAGGATTCACCGCCGTTGCGCAGCTTCGCCACCATCGCGCTTTGCACCGCCAGTTCCATATCGGCGTCGGCGAAAACGATGAAAGGAGCGTTGCCACCCAGTTCCATCGAGCACTTGACGATATTGTCCGCCGCGCTCCGGAGCAGGGTGCGCCCGACCTCGGTCGAGCCCGTGAACGACAGTTTCCGCACCCGGTCATCATGCAGCATGGCATCGACCATCGCGCCGGACCGGTTTGAGGGCACCACGTTGATGACCCCCGCCGGAAGGCCCACCCGCTGAAAGCAATCCGCCATGGCGAGCGCGGTGAGCGGCGTCTCTTTCGCCGGTTTCAGCACCACCGTGCAACCCGCAGCCAGCGCCGGTCCGATCTTGCGCGTCGCCATCGCCGCAGGGAAATTCCACGGCGTCACAAAGACAGCAACACCAATGGGCTGGCGCAACACCATGATGCGATTGGCGCCCGATGGCGCAGTGCCGATATCCCCCTGGATGCGCACCGCCTCCTCGGCAAACCAGCGCAGGAATTCCGCAGCATAACGCACCTCACCAACGGCCTCCCCCCACGCCTTGCCGCTTTCGAGCGTGATCAGACGCGCGAGGTCATCCCGGTGCGCGCTGATTTCCTCAAACGCACGCCGCAGGAGTTCCCCCCGATCGCGCGGCGAAGTCGCAGCCCAGCCGGCGGCCGCGCTCTGCGCTGCCGCCACCGCCGCCATGCCGTCCTTGACGGTGGCACTGGAAACCACAGCCAGCGTGGCCTCGGTGGCGGGATCAATCACCTCAATATGCGATCCGTCACTGCTGTCGATCCACTCTCCACCAATGAACAGCTTCTTCGATACTTCCGGAATCTGGTAGCCCATCTGCTTCCCTCAGCTCAATCCAGCCATTTGCGCACGTCGCTTACGATTCTCGCAACCGACGGAATCACCGCGTCCTCAAGACCGTCCGCGGCCGGCAGGGGTATATGGGGCGTCGTGATCCGGATCGTCGGCTGATCAAGGTCGTAAAACAGCTCTTCCGTCACAATCGAGACGATCTCCGCGCCCCATCCGCATAACCTGGGATTCTCCTCGACGGTGAACAGGCGTCCGGTCCTTGAGACCTCGGCGAGGATGGTTTGCGTGTCCAGTGGCACCAGCGAGCGGACATCCACCACGGTTGCGGAGATGCCGTGCTCCCTCTCGAGGATCCCGGCCGCCTCGAGCGAGCGCGGGACCATCGCCGCAAGCGCCACAATGGTAGCGTCGTTTCCCTTCCTCAGGACCCTGGCTCTGCCCAGTTCCTCAACATGCTCCCCATCGGGGACCTCGCCCCTGGTCGCGTAAAGGGATTTGTGCTCAAAGAATACTACCGGATCCGGATCCCGAACCGCCGCCGCCAGCAACCCTTTCACATCCGCAGGCGACGAGGGCGCGACCACCTTCACTCCGGGAACAGCCATCACCCAGTTCTCAACGCTCTGGGAGTGCTGCGCCCCGAAGCGCGATCCCGCTCCGTTGGCGGTACGGATCACCATCGGAAACGTGAACTGCCCGTTGGTCATATACCGGGTTTTCGAGATCTCGTTTGCGACGTAGTCCCAGCACACCGCGAGGAAGTCCGAGAACATGATCTCGGCGATTGGTCGCAAACCCGTCATCGCCGCGCCCATTGCCGCGCCCAGAATTGCCTGTTCTGAAATCGGGGTATCCCTGACGCGGCGGGCACCGAAGCGTTCGAGCAACCCGACCGTTGCCTTGAAAACCCCTCCTGCGGCACCGATATCCTCGCCAAGAAATACGACGCGTTCATCGCGGTCCATTTCCTGCGCAATACCTGCAGCGACCGCTTCCCTGTAGCTCAGTTCCGCCACGCGCATCCTCCATCCGCCCAGACATCCGTGAGTGCCGCATCAACCGCCGGCACCGGCGAACGTTTTGCTTCTTCCGTCGCCCGTTCAACGGCGGCCTTCACGTCTCTTTCCATTTCCAGCAACACGGTTTCGGTGAAGCCAAGATCAAGCAGGCGTCTGCGATAATTCTCCACGGGGTCACGCAGTTTCCATGCCTCCAGTTCGCCCTCCGGCCGGTATTTCGCGGGATCGGCGCGCGAATGCCCGCTCTGGCGATAGGTCAGACATTCAATCATCGCCGGCCCCGCGCCGGCGCGAGCGCGGGCAATCGCGTCCCTCGTCGTCGAGTAGACGATGTCGGCGTCGTTGCCATCAATGACGATACGCTCCAGGCCATACCCGCCCGCCCGATCGGCTGCGGGATGCCTCACCGGGGTCACGTCCTCGGTCCTGGTATATTCCATATAGATGTTGTTCTCGCAGACGAAGATGACCGGCAGTTTCCACACTGCCGCCAGATTGAGCGCTTCATGGAACGCGCCGATATTTGCCGTTCCATCGCCGAAGAAAGCGACCACCACCTGATCCGTGCCACGATATTGCGCCGACCACGCCGCGCCGTTTGCGATCGTCAGTTGCGAACCGAGAATTGCATAGGACGCCATCACATTGTGCCCGGCACTCGCCAGGTGCATCGAGCCTCCCTTGCCAGCCATGGCGCCGCACTGCCGGCCCATCAGTTCGCCGAGCACGGCTGTCATCGACATCCCGCGCGCGATCGCATGATGATGTCCGCGGAACGTCAGGAAGGCGTAGTCATCCGGCCGCATTGCGACAGAAACACCGGCCGCGACGGCTTCCTGGCCGAGAGCAAGATGGCTGGTACCTTTGACAAGATTCTGGAGGAACAGGTCTTCGGCACGCTTCTCACAATGGCGGGTCTCAAGCAACAGCCGGTAGATCCGTGTCCTGACGTCGGGCGAAATACCGCCCTCCGCGCCGCTCTCCGCGCTCCCTGGCGCCGTCACCGCTGCCTGCCCTGTCATGCCAGGGTCTCCTTTCCCAGCTCGCTGGTGGCAACACGGTTGCATGCCGGAACGCGTGCCGGTGTGGCCGGGAAGGCACCTCTGATCCTTGAACAAAGCCTGAGTTCGTGAAACGCGCCGTAGAAAACCGGGGCTCCCGACCGCACCTGCCATGGCGACAGGGATCCACGCAGGCGTTGAAATCCGCCCAACCGTGGCAGGCCACGCACAGCAACGACAGATTGAGACATCCCGCCCTCTCCTCCCCGGCTTCTTTGGGGCAATAGAGGGCAAGTCCCAACCAATGTCAACCATTATCGGGGTATTGGTTCGATTGGTTTTGCACTGCACTATAAGCGTCATGGCGAAGCGAGACCACAACGCACCTGGAATGCCACCTATCATCTTGTTTAAATTGCCTTATACAGACAGGACCGCACGCGCCGCCACCGTCAGCCGATCCGCAACCAAGCCGGATCAATCAGCAAATTGGTTGCGTGGCGCCAGAGAAATCGGTAACAGGACGAGGTATTGGTTGGCCAATGTGGTTTAGCGAACACGGATTCCAAGGAGCTCTTCGTGCAGGAAACGGGCATACACAACGGTGCCTACGGTGCCGACAAATTTGGTTTGCGCAATCTCAAGGGGGTCCGTTGGAACCTCCGCGCAGCACAACTCTATGAACATATTCTGGCGGCGGGCGAAGCTGAGCTGACTGCGGACGGCGCCATTTGTGCCGACACCGGTGAGTTCACGGGCCGCAGCCCGAAGGACAAGTATACGGTACGTGACGCCACCACCGAGCAGATGTGGTGGGCCGGCAACCAGTCGATCACGTCGACGCAGTTCGAAACCCTCTACCAGGACCTCCTCCGCCACACCGAAGGCAAGACCCTCTACGCCCAGGATCTCTATGGTGGCGCCGATCCGGATTTCCGGATCCGGACCCGTGTCTTCACCGAACTGGCCTGGCACTCGCTCTTCATCCGCACGCTCCTGATCCGCCCTGAGGTGGCTGACCTGGCGGGCTTCGTCCCCGACCTCACGCTCATCGACATCCCGACCTTCCGCGCCGATCCGGCACGCCATGGCTGCCGCTCGGAGAATGTCGTTGCCATCGATTTTGCCCGCGGGATCGTCCTGATTGGCGGCACGTTCTATGCCGGCGAGATCAAAAAATCCGTCTTCACCACACTGAACTATTACCTGCCGCAGCGCGGCATCCTGCCGATGCATTGCTCGGCCAACGTCGGGCCGCAAGGCGATGCCGCGATCTTCTTCGGTCTCTCGGGCACCGGAAAGACGACGCTGTCGGCCGATCCGAAGCGCACGCTGATCGGGGATGACGAGCACGGCTGGGGAGCGAACGGGCTCTTCAATTTCGAAGGTGGCTGTTATGCCAAGTGCATCAACCTGTCGCAGGAAGCCGAGCCGGAACTCTATGCCGCGAGCAGGCGTTTTGGTGCCGTTCTCGAGAACTGCGTGCTGGACCCGAATACGCGGGAGGTTGATTTCGATGACGGTTCCAAAACCGAGAATACCCGCTCGGCCTTTCCGCTCGACTTCATCCCCAACGCATCGACCACCGGTCTCGGGCCGCACCCGCGCAACGTCGTCATGCTCGCAGCGGATGCCTTCGGCGTGCTGCCGCCGATCGCCAAACTCACGCCGGCACAGGCGATGTATCACCTCCTGTCCGGCTACACCGCCAAGGTCGCCGGAACCGAGCGCGGCCTCGCTCGCGAGCCACAGCCGGAATTTTCAACCTGTTTCGGCTCGCCCTTCCTTCCCCACGACCCCAGTGTCTACGGCAACATGCTGCGGGACCTTATCGCAAATCACGGGGTTGACTGCTGGCTGATCAACACCGGCTGGACCGGCGGCAAATACGGCGTCGGCAAGCGGATGCCGATCACCCTCACCCGCGCCCTTCTTGCTGCGGTGCTTGACGGCAGCCTGCGAAACGTCCCTTTTCGCACCGACAAATATTTCGGCTTTGCCGTGCCCACGGCCCTGCCGGACGGCCCCGCCGAAATCCTCGACCCTGTCAACACATGGAAGGACAAGGACGAATTCGACCAGACCGCACGCGCGCTGGTCGCCATGTTCCGAAGCAACTTCACCCGGTTCGAGGCAGGCGTCGACGCCGACGTCCGTGCGGCGGCACCTGCTGCGGAATAGTCCGCACTGTGCCGTGTGGCCAAAGTTCTCGCGAGTGAACGGACGGTGCCGCGCGGCACCGCACTGGCCGCCCCATGAGATCTGTGCGGCGACAGAGACATGAGGCGCGACCGGCCGTGCCAATCAGAAGACCACGGGAACCGCTGCTTTCCCCGGAAAGAGCAGGGTCCCCTCGGGAAATAGCCGCCGCTGTGTGCAAAACTGCCACTCGACCCCCGGTATCAGCAGCAAATCATCCATGCTGAACCGGGGCTTCGACCTCCCGAAGTTTTTCTCCAGTCCCTCCATCGCCGGGTCCATGAGCGGAAATTTCCGAACCTTCCTCCGGGGGACGCCGTCCTCGCCAACGACGCCCATCACCACCTGCCGTCGCAGACCATGGCCGATTGCGACGGCTGCTGCCAACTCCCGACAGCTTCGCCCGAAATCCCTGAAACGGTTCTTTTCCGCGCTCAGACGTCAAGCATGCGGCGGCGGGTCGCGCGAATATGCTGCGCCATCAGCTCACGCCCCGTCTCCGCGTCACGCTGCTTCAAAGCCTCCACGATCCTGACGTGTTCCCGCTGGAAAACCTCGCGCTGGTCACCCGCTTTGCTTGCCACCCGCAATACACTCCACATGTGATGCTCGTGCCGGATCGAGTGGATTATCTCGTACATCGCGATTGCAAGCTTGTTATGCGTCGCCGCCGCAAGCGCCTGGTGAAAAGTGGCATCCGCCAACTCGAATTCCTCGCGGGTTGACGCCCGTTCACCCTTCGTCAACAGCCATTCCATTCGCTCAAAGTCCCCAGCGGTAGCGCTGGTGACGATCATCCAGGCCAGTTCGGGTTCAAACCGCAGGCGGGTCTCGATATACTCCGCCGGGCTGATGCTGCCCATCGGCACATTGCAGGAGATGGCAGCATGCTCAAGGTCGGGGGGGGGTTCCACAAAAGTGCCACGGCCGACATGCCGCCGGATCCGGTTCTCCGCCTCAAGTTGCGCCAGAACCCCGCGTGCCACGGTCCGGGTGACGCCAAATTGCTCTGCAAGATGCCGTTCGGTTGGAAGCCTCGCCCCAGGTGGATACGCCCCTTCCGTAATGGCGCTGGTGAGGAATTCACGGAGGCGATGACTGCCGTCGTTCGCTTGGGTAAGATTGGTCAATTCTATTCCGAGTCGTTGGGACATTCCCGCCGGACTTATCTCACGCCACGCCAACCAATACAACCAATTTGCCACCGGTCGGGAGGCATCGCCCACTCCCGATTTCCCCTCCGCCGGCCTCCAGATCCCAAATTCATGCGCTCCGGACAAAGCCGGCCAGGGGTCGGGACAGGGTCTGGCGAGACCGCCTGCCGGGCAGCCACCCGCCTGCCGGCTCCACAGAACGCAACGCTCGGACTTCCCGCGTTGCGCTCTTCGACACCCCGATCGTCGAACACAGCACTTCGAATGCCACCAGCGCTCTCCGGGGCAGGCGACCGTCCGGGTTTCAGTTACATAAATCCGTACCTTGACCTTTCTCAGGCCTAACACGAAGCGTCGTTCCCAACACGGAGGAATGGAGCTGGTCCCGGTCACGTTTGAACATGCCCGCGATGACATATAAATCGCGTACAGTCTTCCAGTGTCATCTCCTCCAACCTCCAACGTCTTTCCGACCGCGTTCATCAGGCCCGGACCCCTCCTCCATCTGGCGCAAACTCCGCTTCCGTCTTTGCGAAAACGAGTTCAATTGGATTGAAGATTGAAGGGACATCAGCACGAGAAGCGCAGATCGCCGCGAGAAGCGCAGGCCGCAATGCGTTCCTGACGCGTGATGCCGCGGAGGAATATCGTCTGCAATCCGGGGCATGCACCGCGAAAGGCGGCACCGGAACTGTTTGCGCTGGACAAGCGGGATCCGTGGCGCGGGGCGCGAGGCTTTGGTTGGCCTCCGGAAGGCCAGGGCGGCACGTGAAATCACACCGGCAGCACCTTGGCCGCTCTGGTCCCTCGCTTTCGAGGACTGAAGAAGACGCACCCCCTTGTCTTCGGCGTCGGGTTGCCGCGTGGCCGCGTGCCAATTTCGACGTCCATGTCGAAGGCCGTCAGAAATCTCAGCAGGCGTTCGGTATATTCACGGAAGTGGCCTTTGAAGAGCCGGGAGACTTCAGGTTGCGAAATGCCCATCCATACACCCGCCGATCTCTTCTGTAAACTACCGGTCCGTCGGTACAATTCGGCCACGATCTGGGCCTTGAGGAAATGATTTTCGGCGTCAGGCAGATTCGGGCCAGCAAAGATGTTGGTTGCTGCTCGAAGGTGGTGGATGGTGGAACTCAGGTGATGACGAAAGCCGATCACAACCTGTCACGCTGGCGCAGGCGCAAGGCGCAAGAGGCCTTCCGCCGGCGACCATCCCTCCGGTCCGTTGAGGCTGGTTCAGGCTGCGATTGCCTCCCCGGCCGCGCCCGCACCTGCGCTTTGCGCAGCCTCCTCCACTCCCATGGAAGCAACTCAATCGAGGCGGGACATGGTGACGGGACATGGAGACGGGACATGGGCATGTCCGAAATCCGGTCCAGAACATCTGCGAGCCTGCGCAGCGCGGAACCTGTCCTCCTCGCCATCATGGCTGTGCGCGAGGGCCTTGATCGTCGCGATGATGCGTACGATGCCGAAGTCGTCGTCGACGTCATGTTTTTCGCTCTCCATGGCCACCCGCCTACTTCTACCATAGATCGTGAGGATCGCGTGTTACACCCAGCGCTGGCAGGAATGAAACCCGCCACAGGTGGAACTTAAAGCCGGCTTCGTCCTCAGACGTTGTTCCCTGGGACACGGGAACTTCCCGCGCTGGCCATGCGGCGTCAGGCCTCCGCAGGACGCGAACTGGTCTCACAAGCCACAGTTCCTTCTCTGGACGCTTGTCACCGGTACGCCCCTCTTTCAACGGACGACCAAATAAAAGCCATTCCTTTTTGAATTTCCTCTTGACACCGCATGGCTGGAACATAGAGTGAACCCGACTTCTGGAGCGCTGAATCCACAGCTTCGAACCATTACGGGCGCTGGACATGGGCGCAGCCACCGGCGGCAGGTCTCCTGAAAATCTGCCAGCCGGGGGTTCCAGAGTGCAGGTGTTGCGCCCATCGGGTTCCCGAC
>Ga0123357_10000966_pt1 | contig 29252 bp, 24 predicted proteins | sample TergutEmb28metaG_FD_89873 | JGI IMG/M metagenome (GOLD analysis project Ga0123357, IMG submission 89873) | Embiratermes neotenicus P4 segment gut microbial communities from Petit-Saut dam, French Guiana - Emb289 P4 | ecosystem: Host-associated > Arthropoda: Insects > Digestive system > Gut ...
TGTTTGAGTTCAGGCCGCTGATCTGGACGTCCCCCTCGCCCTGCACGTCGACGGGCACCGTGGATGCGTCAGATGAGCCGCCTGATCTCGGCGACTTGCCCCCGGTTAGGACCTAACCGTCCGCGCCGAACGCCAGCCATCCGATGTCATGATGCAGCAATACAACTGATCCCTGTCTTGCTGTCGTCGTGAAACCTTCATCAAGGAGGGTCTGTACCCTTGAACTCACCCAGGAGTCCACCGGTTGCCTTCCGCAGTACTGGACTCATCGAATAACACCCAATCGGCAGCAAGTTTCTGCCCTGTTGAATCGGTCCATGATTCATTCGCCAGGTAAACAGTGTCCCGGTCGACCAGATGGCTGAGCGCATAGGTGTCGGCAATGATGGTGATATTGGCTGGAACTTGACTGACCACCACAGCGAAGTCGTGTGCTCTTGCAGGATCGTCTGAACCACGAAGAACCGTCGACAATCCGCCCACTGCTTGAAGGAAGCCAACAGAAACCACCGTGAGCAGAACCGCATGAGCGATGCAAACTCGTCGAGGCATAGAAGTGCATCTCTGGGAAGGCAACACCTTGAGCCATCCGTCTATTGCGGCCATGCAGCAGACCACCAAAATCGTTGTCTGATAGTGATGCTGCAACGACCAATAGGCCGAATTGTCACTGACCAGACGAGACAGCAACGTCGGAACAATCACCAAAGCAATCGGCGACCTCGCCCCAGGGCCCAAGGTGATGATGACTAAAGCCAACATGATCCAGGCCAGTGGTTGATGGAGTGTTTGCCAGACATTGGCACACAGACCAGCGTAAGTGGTTGGGGTCACCGCAAAGTAGGTGTACCTGTGATAGAAGCTGAAGAATGGAATGACGACTTCCACGAGAACCACAAAAGCAACGACGCTCGCTCCGCCAGTGATTAGAGCTGGTCTCACTTGCCGACGGGTTAGGAGCATCAGTGCGATTCCACCGATCAGGAATGTTGAGTCTTCCTTGGTCAGCATCAACAATGCGCACCAAACGCCCATTCGTACCCAAGCCTTCGCTTCAGCAGCTTCGACCGCGAGAACCACGAAGGGGACGGTAAAGGCAATCTCGTGGAAGTCAAACCTGACCGCCGCCAATATCCCCCAACACGAAGCAACGCACACCATGGCGAGCACCACACTTCGCCTACTCGCGTGCCGTCGAACACGTCGTCCAAGCAGATAGACCGCCCAGCCGAAAAGCACGGCTTGAACAACCAACAGAACCTCGATGTGCGGAAAGACTCGGTACAGGGGTGCGATCACAGCGATAATTGGGGAAAAGTGATCACCAAGTATGTTGAAGGGCGCCTGGGATTTTAGCGACACAAACGGTGGCTGCACCAGCGAATAGGCTTTGACTGACTGGCCGAAGATCGCAAGATCAATCCCGCTTTGATAGGAATAGTGCCGTGCAAACGAAATGACACAATAGAGGACAGCCGAGGCGAATCCCACGACCAAAGCTTCGCCGTTCACCCTCTTCTCGGCGCCGCCTTTGGTGAAGTACTTTGTTACCGTCGTCACTCCAAGACTCGCCTCTCAAATAACACAGGTGGATGGAGGGGGTAATTGATGGCAGAACCGACTACTGGCTTATGTAGCCGGTGTAAATCGTTGAGCCGCTCGAAGTGATCTGATACATAAGCACCCAACCGAGAACACGTACGTCTGCTGCCGATCCATGACGTCCATCTCGCAAGAATACCGGCGGCAAACTAGCATCCCAACAGGTTCTCTACCAAGTCTGGTACCGCGCCAGGGAACTCATCGGCCAGCGTCGCCACCAGATGGGGATGGCTCCGCACGGATGAAACGCGTAGTCAGATGACAATTTCGTGGTGTGCGCCCTTGTGACGACATGACTGGGATGCCACGACCGCCGCTTGGCGCACATGTTCGGGGAATGCTCCGTTGGGGTCGCCGCCCGCATCCCGCGTCACGTAGTACGCCAGTGCACCATGGAAGACGTCACCCGCGCCTAGGGTATCGACGACATCTTCGATGCGCGGCACCGCCACCTCGCAGTGCCGCCCGTCATTCAGCACCCTGATCGGCTTTGCACCGCGCGTCTGGACTGCCCGTCGGCAGCCGGCCGACGTGACGAACTCCAGTGCGTCCTCGCAACCTGGCGGGACGAAATCTTGCGAGACGGCGGCGATGTCGACGAACCGGAGCAGGTCGTCGGTGCCGTCCTTCCAACTACCGCCGTCGAAAATTACGGTAACGCCCCGCTCGCGGGCCATCCGACACAATCTGATGGCCGTCGACATGTGATGGCCGTCTACCAACAGCGTTGCCGCGCCGTCCAATTCGTGGCCCGTCAGCGGCAAGTTCGCGCGGATGGATAGCGCGTTATGCGAGACGACAGTGCGGTCGCCGGTGGACTCCGTCACCATGACGGTGGAAATAGACGGCTCGCCCGGCTCTGCGTCCAACAGATCGGTTGCCTCGACGCCAAGCGCCCGCAGACGCGCAATGGCAAAATCCGTCAATAGGCCTGAACCGACGGCTGTGATGAAACGAGTCGGCATGCCGAGCGCCCGCGCGGTGACCGCGGCGTTGGCGGCCGGGCCACCGAAATCGAAATCAGAGTCCGCGGCTACGATCTTCTGGTTTGCCAGCGGGACGGCATCCACCGTCAAGCGATGATCAACCGTCAGCAGGCCGAATGCAACAACCATGCTCATAGCACGCGCCTGACCGGCCGGTCGTCCACCATGTAGTTCTTGGCGGGGTCTGCTGGGTCGATGTAGACGGGCAACGATGTCACTGCGGCGGCCTGTAGCTTAGGCATCGGGTCGGTGGACACCCAGATGCCGGGTGACGAGAACTGGTAGTCACTCCCGGTCGCCGGGTCGGTCCACGCGCACTGGATGTAGCCCATTACCTTGTTGACCATATGTACATTCGAGTTGATGCGGGCACCGGTGATCGTGGCGCTGACGACGTAGCCGGATTGAGCGACGCGCGTCAAGCGTCCGCGCCGGACAACCATGATGGCACCTAGCACCATCGCCACCAACAACATGACAGCACCCGTACCAACAAACCATAGGCCGACAGTGCGGTCTGTGCAGGTGCTGGCATCAGCCGGGTTGGTTGACGCGTAGCACACCTGCATCGGTTGGCCGACGCTGTACTGCGGGCCATGCTCGGCACTGACTACCTGATACGTCTGCCCGTCCACTGTGTACTGGACGGTGGGACGCCCGTTGTCTACTTGAACGATGGTGCCGGACAGGCTCACGTCGGTGCCGAAATGCGAACCGCCGACGGCCAACCCGATGCCCCCAAACAGCAGGCCAAGAAAGACGAACAGAACGCACGTGAAGGGCAGTACAAATCCGATTCGAGCCGTGGGCCGGTCGCCCAGCGCCGACAGATCAGGGCCACGAGTTGCGAAGGACATACGATCACCATACGCGCCGCGCTTTGAAGGGTAGGATACCCGGACCAAAGTTACATCGTGGACGACCGCTTGAGGATGCCCCTGTCAGTGAGTCTGCGGCAATAGCGCTAGTTTCGGCATACCGGGCGTCCACCAGGGACGACGGTCCTCGTCAAACCCGAAAGCCTCCAAGCCCAGGCGTTGCACCAACTGAGCGGAGACGTCTGGGCCGTCTCGTCCGGCAGCCAGAGCAGCCGTGGCAGCCATATCGACAAGCGCAATGTCACGGCCGACAACCGTGACAGCAGACTGCGTGGGCCTCCACCCGTCGGTGGGGTTGCTGATGTGGCTTCCGCGTTCACTGACACCAGATGTAGCCACGGCAATCGAACGCCCGTCGCCGGGCTGGGCAGCGATTATCGTCGCCAATTCGCCTTGACGGTATGGGTGGGCGACGCCGAGGCGCCAAGGAGCCCCACTCGGACCGACGCCCCGCGCGACGATATCTCCCCCACCGTTGAGGCAATACGACGTGATACCGGCATCGTCCATAAGCTTGGCCGCCCGCGCCAAAGCCCAGCCTTTGACGTAGCCGGTCGGATCATACCCGTCGTCTCGCCGCGCTGAAAACAGACCGCCGGTCGCCTGTTCGGCCTTGTCGCAGGCTACCATCACCTCGCGTGTCTCCGCACTCAATTGTTCATCGAGCACCAACCCCAAACGCCAGCGGGAAATCTCGCTGTCTGACCTAAACACGGATAACAGCGATTCGATTAGCTCCAAGTCATCGGTGATGGCACGGACGACCGCCTGCGCGTCCATTGGTTCTGGGATGGTCAGTGAGAACACGGTGTCCATGGCCTCGAAAACCCACCGTCCGGGGTAACTGGTCGGTTGCGGCGTCGCCGCGACGGTCACTGCTGGGCCTTGTCGATGGCCGATTGTAGTGACTGTTTGTAGCCCTGCGAGGTGAAGGTAGCGCCACTGACGGAGTCAATATTGGCGCTTTGTGCATCCAATGAACGGGATATCAAAAGCGGGGTTGCCTGTTGGCATAGGTCGATGCTGTGCTGGAGATCAGACGGGCACTGGACAACATGAATATCAGTGATGCGCTGATTCGTGACAACAATCTCAACCTGCACCATGCCATGTGGCGTTTGGATCGCGTCGCCGGTATACGTGCCGTCGGCCCCCAACGGGCGTGACGGTGAGTTACTGACAGCCGGGGTTGTTGCGGGTCCGGTGATGTGGATCGTGCGTTCGGGGCTAGCGGTTTGGCTTGGCGTGGCGCTGCACCCAGCCATAGCCAGGGCGGTCGCAGCCGACGCGCCAGCCGCCGCAGCAACGCGGGCAAGCACCTTAGCCATAAGCTTTCCTCCCAACCCGAATGCACATATCCGCACCATTGAGCGGCAGTTTACGCCAAGACGGACAGGCGAATCCAGCGTTATCACCGAGTGAAATGGCGGGGACGTGCGCCTCTGGACGGCTGGCCCGCGTCTGGGCGAAGACCCAACTGGCGGCCTGCCACCTTGGCCTTTGAAAGTTGTTGAATAGTATGGCGCGACAGCTCTGGTCCGATTTCAACGATGCAGAAATTGGCGAACATCTCAATGCGACCCAGGTCTTGGCCACTCAGGCCACCCTCGTTCGTGATCGCTGCGACTATCGCACCGGGCTTGACATGATCGCGGTGTCCGACACCGATCCAGTACCTTGTGGCACCCTGCGTCCGGCGCTCACGCCCGTGGTGCTTACCCTTGCCATCATCCTTAAAATGGGCGAGCTCCGCGTCCATCTGGTCGTCGTCCCTCGATGCCGGGCCACGGTCGTCCACTGCCAGTGCCGCTAACGCCGAGGCCAAATCGATAGCTTGACTCAGACGACCATGTTCTCCGTCGTCCGGTATCGCCTCCAGATACTTCTCCACGGCTTGCCTCGCGATCTGCAGCCGTCCGCCCGCCAAGCGGTCAGGCACCTGGGCGAGCAGCCCGGCCACTCGGTGCGCTGACACTTCAGCGGGCGTGGGCACGGGAGTCTCCGCGATATCGGATTTGATTGTTTTTTCGATGCGACGCAGACGTTCACGCTCCTTTGGCGCAACGAATGTGAACGCCACACCGGTACGCCCTGCACGTCCCGTCCGTCCGATGCGGTGGACGTACTCGTCGGCCTCGTGCGGTATGTCGAAATTGACGACTAGGCCGATGCGTTCAACGTCTAGACCGCGGGCTGCCACATCAGTGGCCACCAGAACACTGATCTGCCCCGACCGCAGACGCTCGACGATGCGCTCACGCTCGGCCTGCGGCACATTCCCCGAAATGACCGACGCGCCGATACCTCGCTCAACAAGTGCGGCACCAATGTCCTCTGCCGATGCCTTCGTGCGAACGAATACCAGCGCGGCCTCGGCGTCAGACGTCGCTAGCACCCGGACCAGCGCGCCAAGCTTGTGCTTCGGCGGCACGACGGCGTAACGCTGCTGGACGGCGTCGACGGTTGACGACTGGGGTGTCACAGCGATCTGGCGTGGGTTATGCAGGTGGGTTTGGACGGTACGACGGATCTCCGCAGGCATCGTGGCGCTGAACATGGCCGTTTGGTGGTCCGACGGTATCTCGGAAAGGATGCGGTCGACGTCATCAGCGAAACCCATGCGCAGCATCTCGTCACCCTCGTCAAGCGCGACGAAGCCCACACCACTCAGGTCGAGGGTGCCGCGTTCGATGTGGTCGATCACCCGTCCCGGCGTCCCGACGACGATCTGGGCGCCAGCTTTGAGCGCCCGCTCTTGAATGTAATACGGCGCTCCCCCATAGATTGTTACGGTCGCGATGCCGGGAACATCCACGGCGAAACTGTCGAGCGCTGCTGTCACCTGCAACGCCAACTCGCGGGTCGGCACCAATACCAAACCCTGGGGACGGCGGTCGTCCGGCACGATACTGGCCAGCATGGGCAGCCCGAACGCGGCAGTCTTGCCGGTACCAGTCTGGGCGATGCCGACGACGTCTTCGCCACCCAAAAGTGCGGGGATGGCGGCAGCCTGGATGGGCGTCGGCTCGGCAAAGCCAAGACGGGTGACGGCCTCAACCAGGCGATGCGGCAAGCCGAGGAATTCGAAGGACGGGCGGGCAGAGTCAGATGTCTTGGACAAAAGGGGGCCATTCGGGTAGAAGATGAGACACGCCATAAGCGCAATGTTTCAGCTTACCAGACAGCAGTCAGCTATTACAGTGACACGTCAGATACCAGCCTCCGTGCGGCGCGTAGGCTGGCCTCATGATCACAGCAAACGACCATCCGGCGTCAGACCGGGTACCAGTTGTTTTTATTCACGGCTTAGGTGCAGCGTCATCCGTCGACTATGGAGCACTCAATATCGCCGGTCGACAATGCGTTCTGATTGACCTTCCAGGTTCCGGCGATAATGTGGACGTCGTTTGCGATTTTTCGATGCTCGGGCTCGCTCACCATATTGAGAGCGACTTGCGCCATCGCAAAGTGTTGCGAGCTGTGTTGTTCGGGCACAGCATGGGCGGCGCGGTGGCGATGAGTCTGGCTGAACTTTGGCCTGGACTCGTTGCTGGAGTGATCCTGACGGAATCGAATCTCGACCCGGGAGGCGGCACATGGAGTCGACGCATCGCCAGTTTTAGCGAAGCTGACTTTGTCGCAAAGGGGTGGCCCGAGTTGATCGCCACGCAGCGCCGCGAGTGTCCGACCTGGGCCAAAACCGTCGAACATTCGTCCCCGATTGCGCTACACCGCGAGGCGGTGTCGTTGATCGCCGGGACGAGCCCGACCTGGCGCGAAACGCTATACGACCTAACCTGCCCAAGGTTCTACGTGTTTGGCGACCGTACCTTGCCCGATGACGATTACCAGGAGCTGCCGCGCCACGGCGTCGAGGTACTGACGATCCCTGACGCTGGCCACAACATGGTCTACGACAACCCAGCCGGATTTGCCCAAGCGATGGCGCGATGCCTAAGCCAAATCACTGAATAGTTACCAGTCCGGCCGACGCGCACCGCTTAATCGTCGTCGACACACGGCTGCCAGACGGCATTATGGCAATCCTAAGGTGACTCCACGTTTGGCTTTCGGTTCGGCTTGTTGGCTTGAACCATGAATGGATCCAACGCCAAACGCCTTCCGGAATTTCCGTCCTGGATTTACCCCGGCGTCACCTTCGACCCTCATCGCAACAGCCTTAACCTGTTGCGGCTGGTTTTCGCCATCACGGTCATAGCGTCCCATGCCACCTATCTGGGTGGTTACATGCAAGAGCCAACCTGGGCGGGGGTGACGCCTGGGCGTTGGGCCGTCATCGGATTCTTCATTATCTCCGGCTATCTCATCACGGGCTCGCGGAATGCCCACAGGTTTGGCAGCTTCATTGTGCACCGGATGGCCCGCATCTACCCGGGCTTCGTGGTGAATCTTCTGGTGACGGTATTGGTTTTCGCCCCTCTCGGGTTCTACCTGGCGCACGGCAACCTGAATGGGTACCTGACCACTGGCACCCAGCCTGTGCAATACGTCGTCGGCAATATCTTCTTGAAAATGCGCTCATGGGATGTCGCCGGCACTCCAGTTGGTGTGCCGTATGCAGGATGGTGGAACGGGCCCCTTTGGACCATTTTCTTCGAGTTCTGCTGCTATGTGATCGTCGGGCTACTGTTGTGCTTGCCAGCAGCTCGACGCCGACAGCAATTCGTCATCCCAGCCATGTTCGCCATGTCGGTCGTTCTCCAGTGGCAGGCCGGTTCAGTGGTCGCCTGGGTGCAGAACGTGTGGCCGGACGCCGCCAACGACGTCAGCCTGCTGATGCAACTGCTGCCCAGCTTCCTGGCTGGAGCCACCATTTACCAGTTCCGCCACCGCATCCGCCTCAGCCTGCTGGGTGCCATCGCCTGCGCCGTTGTTAGTGTCGTCGGCATCGTGGCTTTGCCGAGTTGGGGCCCCCAACTCGTCTCACCGCTGTTGGGCTACATCGTCTTCTGGGTGGCGTCCGTCCTGCCCATGCCTAAGGTTCTGCGCACCCAAGATATCTCGTACGGCATGTACATTTACGGCTTCCTTGTGCAGCAGACGCTCGTGCTGCTGGGTGTCAACCAGGCTGGCCTGCCCCTTTTCCTCGTGGCAAGTGTCACCTTCACCGTCCCACTTGCCATCGCCAGTTGGGTTGCCATTGAGCGCCCCATCCTGTCCCTAGTGCGCAAACATCCGATCACTTGGCAACCCAGCAACCGGCCACTGCTTGTCCCCGGTTTCGTCAAGGTCAGTTCATAGGACGATCGCCGAGCCACCATAATGGAAAACATGAGAGTTCTTGTCGTCGACGACGAGCCCGCCGTCAGGACGTCGCTAGCCACCGCCCTAGCCCGAGACGGCTATGAGGTCGCGCTAGCCGAGGATGGTAATGCCGCTCTGACACAACTGGCGGTCGGCGGCGCCGACGCGATCATCCTCGACGTCGCGATGCCCGAGCCCAATGGCCTGGAGATATGCCGACGCCTGCGAGCCCGCGGTGACCGCACGCCCATCTTGATGTTGACGGCCCGCGATCTAATCGACGACAGAGTAGCTGGTCTCGATGCCGGGGCCGACGACTACCTTGTCAAACCCTTCGCCCTGGCCGAGTTGCGAGCCCGCCTGCGCGCCTTGCTGCGACGCACCAGCGACCAAACTGACAGCCTAGTTTTCGGCGATATCGAGCTGGACCTGGCCGCCGCCCGAGTGACCCGCGATGGCCGCGAACTGACGCTGACACGCACAGAGTTCCAATTGCTTGAACTGTTCATGCACAACCCCGGCCGTGTGCTAACTCACAGCCAGGTATACCAAGCCGTTTGGGGCTACGACTTCGGGCTCAGCGGCAATAACCTGTGGGTCTACGTAAGCTACCTGCGTGCGAAACTCGGCGAGCCGCGCGTGCTCCAAACTGTGCGCGGCCTGGGCTACGTTCTGAGGGAGACGCCATGACTCTGCGCAACCGCGTGGCACTTATCGCCGCCGCCATCGTCTTAGTGGTGCTGGCTGCAGTCAACATCGTGGTGTTGTACGCCTATGCCGCCCAGTTGCGATCCGGTGGCGATGCCACCTTGGTGGGCGCCGCGCAACAGGCCTCCATCATCGCCGTGAAAATGAAAACCGAACAGACGACCGCGCCGCCCGCACCGACCAAACCCATCCCGACACCTTCTGCCCCGTCGAAACCAACTCCCGATAAGCAACCCTCCGACACCGACACCATAGTCACCGTCGGTGCCACCCAGGTTGAACTGCTCTGGGGTCCAGTCTCGGCGGGCCAACCGTCGCTCTTCGGCCCGTTGACCACCCAGGATGTTGCGGTGTCAGTGGGCTCGCAGCCTGCCTATTTTGGCTATTCGCCAGACGGCCAGTCGCTTCGAACATACACAGCTGCTCTGACTGGCGTCCCAGGCGGTGGGCTCGTCCGCGCTAGCCGCAAGCTGAACGCCGACAGTGATACTTTGCACCAAGCAGAGTGGCTGCTTGCCGCATTGGTACTGGCGGCCACGGGCGTCACCTACCTCGCGCTGCGCCTGGCCGCTGGTCGAATTCTACGGCCGATCAGACACTTAACCAGCACAGCGGAGCACATCACCAAAACCCGCGACCTTTCCGCGCGCATTGATGTCGGCAAGCCCGGAGATGAGGTGACGCGCCTGGGTTCGGCATTCAACACCATGCTGATAGCCCTCGACGAATCGGTAACCGCGCAGCGCCAGTTGGTCGCCGATGCGTCCCACGAGTTGCGGACGCCGCTGACCAGCCTGACCACCAACCTTGATCTGCTGGAAGACGGGGACGGCCTGAACGATCCGCAGGCCCCTGCCCTTGTGGCGGCGGCCAGGGAACAGGCCGGTGAGTTGAACGAACTGATCGCCGACCTGCTCGACCTATCGCGTTATCAGGAGTCAGCACCACACCGCAGTGTCGTCCGCCTCGACACCTTGACGCAGGAAGCCGTCGACCGCATGCGCCAGCGGATACCCCAACACGACATCGAGGTAAACCTCGAGCCATGCCTGATCGACGTTGATACCGCCGCCGTCAGCCGGGCGATTACAAATCTGGTCGACAACGCGATCAAATGGAGCCCGCCTGACGCGACCGTTCACGTTGCTGTCAAGGACGGACGCGTGAGCGTCACCGACAGTGGGCCCGGCATCTCCGACGACGACCTGCCCCACGTCTTCGAGCGCTTTTACCGGGCACCCGCCGCGCGGGGACGACCAGGCACTGGCCTCGGCTTGGCCATCGTCGCCAGTGTGGCCGCAGCGAACGACGCGACGGCCAGTGTTGCCACCAGCTCAGCCGGCTCGGTGTTCACTCTGGCGTTCACCACTGTGGACGCGGAACAAGGTATTCAAGCCGCCACAAGCGCTGAAGTCGTTCGCTGACAGTGACGGACGGCTCGCCAGCGGCCTTGGTCGTCCATCATGGCGAAACCCCGGTTGGCTAGCTGGTTCAGTGCGTCCAAGCAGCGCGTCACCGAAACCCCCGACAAGAGGACCATCTCGCTTAGCGTCTTGCCACCTCGCCCTGGCAGCGCTTCGCGAACCACCGCGACATCGCCGGTCAGTTCGTCACCTTCCCGTCGCGCGCCGATCAGCGGCAGTTCGTCCCCCTGCCCAACCGGTTGCAGCAAGGCCCGGACATCCGGTGCTTGCGACACCAGCACTGCCTCGCCGTCACGAATCAGTCGATGTGGCGTCACCGACATGGCGGACGTCACCGGCCCTGGCACGGCCATGACAATGCGCCCCAACTCTCCGGCCCAAGACGCAGTGTTGCGTGCACCCGAACGCAACGCCGCCTCAACAACGACGGTGCCCTGCGACAATGCAGCAATCAGCCGGTTACGTTCCAGGAACCCGTGACGCGTGGGTGCCGCCCCTGGCGGCAACTCCGAGATCACCAAGCCCTCATCGACCAGCGCCTTGAATAGCCCGGCATTGCCCGGCGGATAGGGCGCATCAAGGCCGCTGGCATAAACTCCGATGGTGCGCCCTGATACCAACAACGCGCCACGGTGACTAGCAGCGTCAATGCCGAAAGCGCCACCCGATACGACCGTCCAGTGAGGTTCGCCCACCTCGCCCGCCAGATCGGACGCCATGCCCATTGCCACTGACTCGCCGTAACGCGTTGCCGCCCGTGACCCCACCATCGCAACAGCCTTCCGCGACCAACACGCCAAGCGCCCGGGACCTGCCGCCCACAAACCGATCGGCATGCCACCCAGGACGCCAACCGCACAGCCGTCCAACTCGCCAAGTGCGCCGGGCCACTCCGTGTCGCCCGGGATCACGAACCGGAGCCCCGCCTGTTCGGTGGCCTCTGCCACCTCGCGCGGGTTGGTCGCATTTGCCCACGCTGCGAACGCCGCACCAGATGGCACTCGCGTGGCATCGCGGCTGCCGCTTCCGTCCTCGGTCGGGCTGCCCGCAACGTCAACCCCTGCTCTGACCATCTGCCAGGCCTCGTCGGCGCCATACTTCGACACCAGTGCCAGCACGGCCGTCGCGCCGTAGCGCAGCAGCGACCCAAGCGCCGCCCGAGTCAACCGCTCGTTAGTCCAGTCGTTGATGCTCATGCTGCCACCATCCATTCGTCTTGATTGAGTACCATTCCTGCCACGACGTCGTCGACGCTGATCTCGCCGCGACCGGCCAAGTCGGCCAGCGTCCGAGCCAGACGGGCCACCTTGTCCACTCCGCGCGTACTCATGTGCCCCTTCAGCACCTGCTGCTCGACCAGCGCGAGCCCACGGTCGGGCACCCCTGCCCGGGCGACGTGTCCCGGCACCTCGGCATTTCGCCGCCAGCCCGTTCCCTGCAGACGCGCCTGACTGCGTTCCCGAGCCTCGGCCACCCGACCCGCCACGACCGTAGTCGGCTCAACAGTCGAATCTGCCTTTGCCAGTACCCGGCTAACTGTGGTCATGCGCTGGTGGATGTCGATACGGTCAAGCATCGGGCCTGACAGCCGCGCGTTGTAGCGCCGGATGGCGTTCGGCGCGCACCGGCACTGTGCTCCAGCAACCCCTGAAAACCCACATGGGCAAGGGTTGGCCGCCATCACAAGCTGAAACTGAGACGGAAAGCGAACCACTCCGTGGCTGCGAGCTATGCTCACATAGCCAGCTTCCATGGGCGTTCGCAAAGCCTCCATCACCTGAGGGCTCAACTCCGGCGCCTCGTCAAGGAATAGGACGCCGCGGTGGGCCAAAGAAATCGCCCCTGGCCGGGCCAACCGCGACCCACCACCAACCATCGCCGCCATTGTCGCATTGTGGTGCGGGCTGGAAAATGGCGGACGCCGGATCAGCCCATCATTCAAGTCTTCGCCAGCCAGGGAATGGATGGCCGACGCCTCCAGCGCCTCCGGCAAAGTCAAGTCAGGCAACAGCCCTGGAAGTCGCATCGCCAACATCGTCTTGCCCACCCCTGGCGGGCCGTGCAGGAACATATGATGCCCACCGGCCGCCGCCACCTCAGCCGCCCAGCGCGCCTCGGGCTGCCCCAGCAGATCGGATAAGTCAACCGGCATGGCGTCATTTTGAGGCTCTACTTCACATTGCGACACCCCCTCGGCACGCACCGGTTCGCGCCCGTGCAACACTTCAACCAGGTCTTCCAACGTGGCCACACCATGCACTTCGATGCCATCCACTAGCCGGGCCTCGCCTATCTGAGCGAGCGGCACAATGGCAGAAGTCCACCCAGCCTGACGCGCTGCCAGCAGGCCAGGCAGAATGCCGCGCACGCGGCGCACCCGCCCGTCCAGCCCAACCTCACCCATGAGGACGTTCTTCTGTGCCACCTGTCGTGGCACTTGTCGCGCGGCAGCCAGCACCGCCGCCGCAATTGCCAAGTCGTAGTGCGTGCCCGCCTTAGGCAAGCTTGCTGGCGTTAAGTTGATGGTCAACAGTTCGCTGGGCCACCCCAAACCAACCGCCGTCAAAGCCGCCCGGCACCTGTCGCGAGCCTCGTGCAAGGCGGCGTCCGGTAGGCCCACCAGAACTGTCCGCGGCAAGCCTGGGCTGATGGCCGCCTCGACCTCCACCAGCGTGCCCTCCATGCCGACCAAAGCAATCGACCAAGCCGACGCAATCATGCCAACCCCCTTACATGACGTATTACCGGCGCCACGCCCGGCCGCTTCGTGACACCAACGGCGTCCAATCTCAGACTTCCGGGAACATCCTGATGAGCTCGTTGCCACCACAGGGCTAACCGCCCCAGACGGGCGGCCTTGGCCGCAGTTATGGCCTCCAGTGGGTCACCAAACCGCGCGCCGGCCTTGGTTTTGACCTCGACAACCACCAGACGAAGCGGCGGCCCAGGCTCGTGGGCGACGATGTCCAGCTCGCCAGCCCGGCAGCGCCAGTTGCGGTCCAGAACCGTCCAGCCAAGGTCGCACAGGTGGGCGACGACCACGTCCTCGCCCCAGCGCCCAAAAGAATCTTTCTGCTTCACGGCCCCACTGTGGCCAAAATCCTGCGATATCGGCGCGCACCGACCTCAATCCACAGATCAGATCGACCACGAGGTTTTCCTGTGGACAACGCCGATTTCCATTAACCACCAACTACCCTACGAAACATGCTGCGAAAGTTTCTCTGATGAGACGATTAACCCTTCCCTCGTGCCCCCGTGAAAACCCATCTGCCCTATGCTGAACTTAACGAAATTTGACCCCGACCGGGTTCGCACCGGAGCGGGAAACGCCAAACCAGGAGGCGACTCATGACCATCCCGACCCCAACACCAGCCGACCATTTCTCGTTCGGCCTGTGGACCATCAACTGGACGGGCGGCGACCAATTCGGCTCGCACACCCGTGAACCATTCGACCCAGTGCTCGTGTTGCAGAAGCTAGCCGAGTATGGCGCCTGGGGCATCACCTTCCATGACGACGATCTCGTCCCCTTCGGCACGCCGGACGCCGAGCGCGAGGCCATCATTACCCGTTTCGAGAAGGGCCTGAAAGACACCGGCATAGTCTGCGAGATGGTCACCACCAACACCTTCAGCCACCCGGTTTTCAAGGACGGCGGTTTCACTGCCAATGACCGCTCGGTGCGGCGCTACGGGCTGCGCAAAGTGCTGCGCAACGTCGACCTGGCTGCCCGCCTAGGCGCCACGACCTTCGTCATGTGGGGCGGCCGCGAGGGTGCCGAGTACGACACTTCCAAGGACTACATGGCAGCACTCGACCGCTATCGCGAGGGCATCGACACGGTCGCCGCCTATATCAAGTCGAAGGGCTACGGCCTCAAGATCGCCCTCGAGCCTAAGCCGAACGAGCCACGCGGCGACATTCTGCTGCCGACCGTCGGGCACGCGCTGGCGTTCATCGACCAACTGGACAACAAAGACATCGTCGGTCTGAACCCCGAGGTTGGTCACGAGACCATGGCAGTTCTGAACTACACCGTCGGTATCAGCCAGGCGCTTTGGAGTGGCAAGCTTTTCCACATCGACCTGAACGGCCAGAAGTCAGTCAAGTACGACCAGGACTTGTGCTTCGGTCACGGCGACCTGATGGGCGCCTTCGGCATCGTCGACCTGCTGGAAAACGGCTTCCCCAACGGTGGCCCGAAGTACGACGGCCCACGTCACTTCGACTACAAGCCCAGCCGCACCGAGTCCGAGGATTCCGTTTGGGACACCGTCCAAGCCAACATGGAGACCTACCTCATGCTCAAGGAGCGCGCCCTGGCCTTCCGGGCCGACCCCGAGGTGAAAGACCTGTTGAAGTCGGCCAAGATCGACGAACTTGCCCAACCGACGCTGGCCGCGGGCGAGACCATCGACGATATCCTGGCCGACCGCTCGGCTTTCGAGGATTACGACGTCGACGCCGCTGGTGCCCGTCGCTGCGATTTCGTCCGCCTCAACCAGGTGGCCCTGGAGTTCGCTCTCGGAGCCCGCTGATCGGCATCAGCCAGTTACTCGAACGCCCGGCGGTGTCTCAATCACCTTGCCGGGCGTTCGGCATCATGAAGTAGGAGTAAGCCATGCTAGTTGCAGGAATCGACACGTCGACCCAATCGTGCAAGGTGCTAATTGTGGACGCCGCGACCGGCGCTGTCATCAGACAGGGAAAGGCAACCCACCCCGACGGCACCGAGGTGCACCCGGACGCCTGGTGGTCGGCTTTCCAAGAGGCCGCCGCGCAGGCGGGCGCGCTTGATGACGTGGCAGCCGTGGCCGTCGGCGGCCAACAGCACGGCATGGTTTGCTTGGACGCCGATGGTGAGGTCGTCCGGCCGGCCTTGCTGTGGAACGACACCCGCTCGGCGGAGGCCGCCGAAACGTTGATCCTCGAACTGGGCGACGGCGACCGAGCCAAGGGCGCCCAAGCCTGGGCCGATGCCTGCGGATCAGTACTCGTCGCCTCCATCACCGTCACGAAGCTTCGCTGGCTGCGTGACAACGAGCCGGAAAATGCGGCCCGTGTCGCCGCCGTCTGCCTGCCCCACGACTGGCTGAGTTGGCGTCTGGCGGGCCACGGCCCGAAGAGTCAGGGCGGCGACGGCGACATCTCAGCTCTGCTAACCGATCGCTCGGACGCGTCTGGTACGGGCTACTGGTGCCAGACCACCGGCGAATACCGGCGCGACCTGCTCAAACTGGCCCTGGGTCGCGACGATGTCATGCTGCCCCGGGTGCTCGGGCCCCACGAATCCGGCGCCCATACCTCCGCCGGTGCACCCATTGGGCCAGGCGCCGGTGACAACGCCGCGGCCGCCCTGGGCCTTGGCCTGACGCCCGGCGATGTGTCAATTTCGCTTGGTACATCGGGGGTTGTCAGCGCGATTTGCCCAACACCTGTGGCCGACCCGTCCGGACTCGTCAACGGCTTCGCCGACGCCACCGGCGCCTTCCTGCCGTTGGCCTGCACGCTCAACGCCAGCCGGATCATCGATGCGGCGACGCGCCTACTCGGCGTCGACTACGACACCGTCGCATCCCTCGCCTTGAGCGCCCAGCCGGGCGCTGACGGCCTTACTCTGGTGCCGTACTTCGAGGGCGAGCGGACGCCCAACAAACCACACGCCACAGCGTCGATGCACGGCATGACGCTGGCAAATACGACACCCACCAATGTTGCGCGGGCTTTCGTTGAGGCGCTGCTGTGCTGCCAAGCCGACGGTCTGGACGCAATGGTGGCGCTCGGCGTGGTGCCAGAACGCATCTTCTTGATCGGCGGCGGCGCGAAGTCACCAGCCGTCCGTAGCCTTGCCCCGGGTGTCTTCGATGGCCACGACGTCGTCGTCCCCCCGGACGGCGAGTACGTCGCCTTGGGTGCCGCCCGGCAGGCTGCCTGGGTGGCGTCAGGCGCTAACGAGCCGCCGGTCTGGCCTATCGATGGGGCACAGGTCTATCGTGGCCAAGCCGAACCCATCGTGCGCTCGCAGTATGCCGCTGTCCGCGAGTTGACGCATCCGAATCACTGACCAGTTTGCCCCGTAGGCTAGACGCGTGACCACCTCACTGTTGACTGACCACTATGAACTCACCATGGTGCGCGCCGCAATACATTCTGGGATGCACAACAGGCGCAGTGTGTTCGAGTTGTTCGCGCGACGCCTACCCGACGGGCGCCGCTACGGTATCGCTGCAGGCGCTGGACGCTTGCTCGACGCCTTGGACGAGTTTCACTTCAGTGATGCCGACATCGACTTTCTCAGGCGAGCCGGCATCGCCGATGACGCACTTGCCGACTGGCTGGCCACGTATCGGTTCACCGGGTCCATCTGGGGCTATCCAGATGGCGAGGCATACTTCCCTAACTCGCCGATCTTGATCGTTGAAGGTAGCTTCGCCGAGGCCGTTGTCCTGGAGACCCTAGCCCTATCGATCTACAACTACGACTGCGCGGTGGCCTCGGCCGCGTCGCGCATGACTTTGATGGCCGCCGGGCGGCCCTGCATCGAGATGGGCTCGCGACGCACCAGTGAACGCTCCGCCGTTGCCGCTGCCCGAGCGGCTTACATCGCCGGGTTCGCCAGCACGTCCAACCTGCAGGCTGGCGCGCGCTACGGGATACCGACGGCCGGCACTGCGGCTCACTCGTTCGTGCTTCTGTACGACGACGAAAGAGAAGCTTTCAAAGCGCAACTAGCCACGCTGGGCGACGACACCACCTTGCTGGTCGACACCTACGACATAGAGCGGGCCGTCCGCACGGGCGTGGAACTGACGGACGGCCGCCTTGGCGCGGTGCGCATCGATTCGGGCGACTTGGCCGAGCTGGCCGTCAACGTGCGGCGCTTGCTCAACTCGCTTGGTGCCACCAAGACGCGCATCATCGTAACCTCCGACTTGGACGAATACCAGATCGCCGCACTGCGGGGCGCGCCCGTCGACGGCTTCGGCGTCGGCACATCACTGGTCACCGGGTCTGGCGCGCCCACCTGCGCCTTCGTCTACAAGCTGGTGGCTCGGGCCGATTCAGACGACACGGACGCCCCACTGGTGCCGGTGGCCAAACTCTCAGCCGGAAAAGCGTCGGTCGGCGGACGCAAGTATGCGGTGCGACGCATCGACAGCCGGGGACGCGCCACCGCCGAGGTCATCGGAGTTGGGTCGCCACCTGAAAGTGACGCCAATGACCGCCCGCTGCTCGTCCAACTGGTAGATCACGGTGAGGTGGTCGGACGCGAACCACTGGCCGAGGCGAGAGCCCGCCACGACCGATCAGTCGCCGAACTGCCGATGGTGGCAAGAAAGATGTCGCGAGGCGAACCCGCAATCGAAACGGTGTTCCTATGAGGAGGTACTTGTGAGTAAACGCGCACTGGTGGTTGTCGATGTGCAAAACGATTTCTGTGAGGGTGGCTCGTTGCCAGTTGCTGGCGGTGCGGCCGTCGCAGCCGCCATCAACGCCTACCTGTCGACCAACCACAGTTACGACGTGGTCGTCGCCACCCGCGATCACCACGTCGACCCTGGGGCGCATTTCGCCAACAAGCCAGACTTCGTAGACTCCTGGCCACCTCACTGCGTCGTCGGGACAAAAGGCGCTGACTTCCACCGTAACCTCAAGAACCTGCACTTTGACGCAATCTTCGACAAAGGAGAGTTCACCGCCGCCTACTCCGGTTTCGAAGGTTTCGACCGCTCGCTGGACGAGCCCATCGGTATGGGCGACTGGCTAACATCCGAGGGCGTCAAGTCAGTCGATATCTGCGGTATCGCTACCGACTATTGTGTCAAAGCCACGGCGTTGGATGCCGCCAAACTGGGCTTCGACACGACGGTGCTATTGAACCTGACGGCACCAGTCGACCCCCAGAACCTGACGGAGGTGACGGCCGAGTTGACGGCCGCAGGGGTTCACGTCGCTAATTGATAGCAACTTCGCAGAGCCTTGGTGTCTCCTCTGCTACCGCTGCTACTTCGCCCGTTAACGTGACCTGGAACTTGTCGGTTATCGGATTGGCGCACCCCCGGCCAATCCACACATCGACGTCCCCCGGCTCAACTATCCGCGTCAAGTCCCGGGTCGTCAAAGCGAAACGCGCCGCCGGAATGCGGAACTCGACACGGCGCTGAGCGTCAGCCGGAACCACCACTCTGGCGTAGGCGAGCAGTTGCCGCATGGGACGTGTTACAGAGGCCACCACATCATGCCCATACACCTGAACGACGTCTGCCCCGTCACGGCCGCCCGAATTGTGCACCGTTACTGCGACGTCGATCCACCCGCTCGTCGGCGCCGACGGCGATACCGTCACATCGTCATACTCGAACGTCGTGTAACTCAGTCCAAAACCGAAATCGAACTGTGGCGTCGGGTCGATGCTCGACACACCATTCGCATCGCCCAACCCCGGGTGCAGGTACGAATATGGCATGGCGGCCAGCGATGCCGGCATCGAGACTGGCAACCGCCCGGACGGGTTGATGCGCCCGCTCAGCACGCCGGCGACGGCATCAGCCCCAGCTTCGCCAGGGAAGAACACCTGCAAGGTGGCACCCGCTCGCGCCGCCAGTCCGCCGATGGCATAGGGACGCCCGGTCAGCGCCACCAGTACCACAGGTTTGCCGGTCGCTAACACCGCTTCGACCAATTCGGTTTGAACACCTGGCAACGCCAGCGAGGCAGCATCGCAGCCCTCCCCCGACGTTCCCTTGCCAAACAACCCGGCGTGGTCGCCGACGACAACGAACGCCACATCGGACTGAGAAACCACCGCCGCCGCAGCGGCAATGCCAGACCTGTCGTCGCTGGACACATCGCAGCCCAGAGCCACCTCGACCTCAGCCTGCGGAAACTCCTCCCGCACGGCCTCGGCTACCGTTGGCGCCTCGATGCGCGAGTCAACACCAGGGTTATGATCCAGAACGTGATTGACGAAGGAGTAGCACCCGAACAGCGCCGCTGAACGGTCAGCGTTTGGCCCCACAACGGCTATCTTCAGCCCCGGCCGGTCTTGTAGCGGCAGCAACCCGTCATTGGCCAACAGCACAACGGATTCTTCGGCTATGCGAGACGCAATGGCCCGATGCTCCGGCGGGTCAAGTGTCTCGGGCACCCGAGCGGCCAGCGCCTCTAGGCGGGCGATCTCGGCGTCAATATCGAGCAGCCCCAGCGCCTCTTTCTGGGCAAGTACCCGCGTCACGGCACGGTCGATGGCCGCCCGCAGCGCCTCGTCTGTGTTGGCTAGCTGAGCTAATTCTGGCTCGCGGAACGCCTCCCCAGTCGGCAGTTCGACGTCCAAGCCAGCCTTCAGCGCCATGGCCGCTGCCTGTGCCAGCGACGCCACCACACCATGCTGGCGCAGTAGGAAGGCCACACCGAAATAGTCGGCTACGACGGTGCCTTCGAACCCCCAGCGATCGCGCAAAACCTGCGTCAGCATGAAATCGTCGCCATGCACTGGAACGCCGTCAATCTCGATGTAGGCCGGCATGACGGACGCGATGTGCGCGTCGCGCACGGCCACCTCGAAGGGCAGCAGGAACACATCCTCCAACTCGCGCCGCCCGATGTGGACGGGCGCCAGGTTGCGCCCACCCGCCGATGCGGAATAGCCCGCAAAATGCTTGGCTGTGGTCAAAATACCCTGGCTCTGGATGCCCTCGATATAGGCCTTGCCAAGAGTCGCTATGACATAGGGGTCTTCGCCCATTGTTTCCTCGACACGGCCCCAACGGGCGTCCCTGACGACATCAAGCACCGGCGCCAAACCCTGATGCACGCCCAAGGACGCCATGGTCGCGCCGATAGCTTCACCCATTTGGCCCACCACGGACGGGTCGAAGGTCGCAGCCCAGGCCAGTGGCGTCGGGTAGGTGGTGGCCGTCCAAGCGGCCAAGCCGGACAGGCACTCCTCGTGTGCCAACACACCAATACGATGCTTGGTGTTGTCCGCCAGCCAACGCTGATAGCGAATCAAGGTCGCCAAGCCGTCCTTCGGTGACACCGGCTTGGTGCCGAAGACGCGCGTCAATTGCCCCAAACCAAGTTCCGCGAATGACTCGAACCGAGGACGTGCGTCAGCCTTGGTCTTCATCTCGGGGGCGACGACACCAGCCTCATCGAAAGACGGCCATAACCCCTGTAACTGGGCTAACTTTTCGGCTGTCGTCATCTCGGTTATCAGGGCCATGACACGCGCACTGGGCGCCGAACCGCGATAGTCCAACATGGCACCAACCTTTGCATGATCCATTGAAAATTGTCGCGAAAGTTTTCGTAACAATTTGTTGTGTTTCCATCCTGTCGTGACCTGTCACACATAGTCAACTCACATGGCGAGCCACGCAACACTTGAGGGAAACTTTCGCGGTAACATTGAGTTTACCCCTATTAAAGGAGCCCCAATGGCAGCCACCATTGCCGATATCGCCAAGCGGGCAGACGTATCCTTGGGAACGGTCTCCAAGGTTCTCAACGGTCGCCCAGGAGTCGGTGACGCCAAGCGCGCCCAGATTCTCCGCTTGATCAAGGAAACCGGTTACGAGGGACGCTCCGGCCAGTCAAAGCGTCCCAGTCGTCTGATCGAATTCGTTATGCGAGGCATCGACACCATGTGGGCCACGCAACTGCTGGTGGGCGCCGAATCCGAGGCAGCACGAGCCGGCGTCGGCCTAGTCATTAGTGCCACCCACGGCCGTTTGATCGGCAACCGGCACTGGATCGATCGACTGTCCGAGCGGCACTCCGACGGCGTGGTGGTTGTGGCTTCACGCATCCACGCCGGCATTGAGGCTGAATTGGGTCGGCTGCGCATCCCCTACGTCATGCTCGACATGGCTGGTGCCCCACCGCCTGGCGTAGCGGTCGTCGGAGCCACCAACGCGGCAGGAGGACGGGCTGCCGTTGATCACCTAGTGGAACTTGGCCATCGCAAGATCGGCATCGTCACGGGTAACCGTGAGTTGGCCTGCTCGCAGGAACGCCTCGATGGCTACGTCGCGTCGCTGGTTCGGGCAGGTATCGAACCGCAAAACGATTACATTCATTTCGGCAACTTCGACATCTCGGGCGGTTACCGGGCTGCCTGCTTGATGCTCGAAACCCACGACCCGCCGACCGCCATTTTTGCCGGCTCAGACTTGCAGGCCTTCGGTGTCTATCAAGCGGCCCGTGAGCGCGGCGTCCGCATACCTGACGACCTGTCGGTGGTCGGCTTTGATGACGTGCCGATGTGTGAATGGTTGATGCCACGGCTGACAACCATCAGGCAGCCGTTGGAAGATATGGCCCAGCAGAGCGTCCGCATGGTCATGGCGATGGCGTATCAGCAGGCTGAGCGCCCACAGACCAAGCTTGAACTGGCAACGACTCTGGTAGTTCGTGAGTCAACAGCACCTCCCAGAAGGCGCCACTAACGGCTTTCCGGCACTCGCAACTCCGAATGCTGGAGCTCCTCGATTGAGACGTCCTTGAATGTGAGTACCTTGGCTGACTTGACGAAACGCGATGGCCGATACATGTCCCACACCCACGCGTCGGCCATCGTCACCTCGTAGTAGACCTCACCGCCCTCGGTGCGCACCTTCAAATCGACGGAATTGCAGAGGTAGAACCGCCTGTCCGTCTCCACTGCCCAAGCGAAAATGTCGACCACATCGCGATATTCACGGTAAAGGTCAAGCTCCAGCTTGCTCTCATAATTGTCAAGGTCGTCGGCGTTCATAGTCGTTCCAGTTTAGACGATTTATCGGCAACATTGCGGTAAGTCAGGCGGTGCTGCGAGCATGGCCCAAGTGCATCCAAGGCGGCCTGGTGCGACGGCGTCGCATACCCTTTGTGGACGGCGAAGCCATACCCCGGGTATTCGGCATCTAGCTCCACCATCATGCGATCGCGTACAACTTTGGCGACGATCGATGCTGCCGCCACGCACGCCACCACTTGGTCGCCTTTCCACATACCCAACGAAGGGCACAACAAGCCCGGCACCGCGAATCCGTCAGTGACGGCGAAATCGGGGGACGGTTCGAGCGCCAGCACTGCGTCGCGCAAAGCACCCAGATCAGCCGACTGCATGCCCAAAATATCGCAGTCCGCTGGCGGGACGCTGACCCAGGCGAGCGCCAAAGCCGTGTCATTGATCTCATCGAAGATCTGCTCACGCCGTTTCGGCGTCAACCGTTTGGAGTCATTGAGCCCGTTTGGCACCACCTCGCCCAAGATAACAGCGGCCGCAACCAAGGGGCCCGCGCAGGCGCCGCGACCGGCCTCGTCAGCCCCTGCGATGCGGTGGAACCCAGCCTGATTCAGCGCAACCTCATAGACGCCGCCGACTGGCGAGATATTGAGACGGCTAACTGTGGCAGACACCATTTGGACCACCGGCGCCAACCGTCACCTTGGCGACACTTGGCGGTGGATCCGTGCCCGACGGCACCTGGGCGAAGACAGAATCCGGCGTTGCGCGATGCCCGGTTCGCGAAAATGGCAGCACCACCGCTCGGACGGGGCCCACCACATTCTGGATGGGAACAAAGGCGTTCATGCCTAGGCCCTTGTCGTTGGCTTCACACAGATGCCAACGAGAGTCAGCCGAAGAGTTACGGTTGTCACCCAGCACGAAAATCCGACCGACCGGCACAGTGACGTCAAACTGAAATGCCGAAGCCGCCTGAGTGGGATCTTTGAGGTACGAACTCTCGTCTATCGGTACGCCGTTTACCATCAAATGCCCGTTGGAGCAGCATACGATGCGGTCGCCAGGCAACCCGATGACACGCTTGACCAGATAGTTCTGATCAGTCGATGCCAACAATCCGATCTTCTCGAAGAACCGGTGCACTCCGCTGATCTGCGGCGCCGGCTCTTGCAGCCAATCACCCGGATCTTCAAAGACGACGATGTCACCGCGCTCGAACTGGGCGTACTTCAAAGACGCGATACGATCGCCAGTTAGCAGTGTGTTCTCCATCGACCCAGACGGGACGACGAACAACTGCACGACAAACAAGCGAATCAGCGTGGACAAGATCAGCGCCGCGACAACCCATATGGCAATTTCGATCGCCCACTGAGCCGGGCCCGGAAGCCGGCTCTTACGGCCTTTCTGTTTGGCTGGCGGATCGTCGGTCGTGTCGTCGTCTTTGCTGATTCCGCTGCCGTTGGTTGCAGCGTCGTCCTCCTCATCAGCATCGGGCACGGTTGCGGGTTTGGGCTTATCGACGCCTTTGGCACGCGGCTTTTCGCTTTTCACCCGTGCGGACACCTTGGTGATCGACGCCGACGTATCTTCGTCGTCTTCCGCAAAATTCGCAAATTCGTCAGGAACAGGGCCAAAGAAGTCTTCTTCTGCCTTACTCATAGTTTCTGGCTTGCTGGTCGGTTCAGGTTTGCTAACCGGCTCAGGCTCACTAGTCAGCTCAGGATACGCGGGGTACGCGGGCACCGGCTTGTCTACAACGGGCTGCTCGAACTGCACAGTTTCGGTTTCATCAGTCGGTAAACCTATCGAGATGACTGGCGAAATCAGTTTCGCGTCATGCGATAGCGGCGGCAATTCCGGGAGGTCAAGACTTGGCGACGGCTCCACCGGCTCCGGTATCTGAATGACTGGTTGCGCCGCCGACCGTTCAAGCGGCTGGGGCTGGGCACCCGACGACAGCAAACCCAAACCAGGCGCCGAGTAAACCGTCGATACGCCCGTCATCAAATCGTCCGGCGGTTGCGTCCAAAGTGCCGATGGTTTTGCTGGCGATGCTGTGGTCGCAGAGTTAGCCGATGGCCAGATTTGCTCCGTCGGCCCAACCGCCGGCAGGGTCGGCTCTGCTGGTTTCGGCGCCGCGCCCGTGGTCGCCGCAATGGCGGATTCGACAAACCGGTGATCGATTCCTGCCCGCGCCGCAATGTCGGCCAGCGCCGCCTCCCAATTCGACGACACCGGATGAGCCACTGGCATGATCGGCTGGTCATCGCTGCCCTGAATCGCCGATGGCCATGCCGGCGTAGGCAAACGAAACGCTGGGGAGTCAGCTGCGCCGGACCCTTGATAGAAGCTCGGTAAGGCGGGCGCAGCCATCGAAGCTGGCCACTGCGGGCGGTAGGGCACAGGCGTCGTGGCGGCGTCTGTTGTTGGCGTAGAAGAAGTTTCGACGTCTTCCGGCTCAACTATCCCTCGCCGCGGCCGAACCGGCTGGGCGCCCGACTGAGCTGTACCGTCAACCAAGGTGATCCTTAGGCGTTATCGCGCTTTTCCTTGATCTTAGCCGCCTTGCCACGCAAATTGCGCAAGTAATACAGCTTGGCGCGGCGCACATCGCCACGACGTTCGACCTCGATTTTGTCAATGATCGGGCTGTGGAGCGGGAACGTCCGCTCGACTCCAACGCCGAATGATATCTTGCGGACCGTGAAGGCCTCCGAGATACCGGAACCGGTACGGGAAATAACGACGCCGGCGAACACCTGCACGCGGGAACGGTTACCTTCGATGACTTTCACATGCACGCGCACGGTGTCACCGGGACGGAACGGGGGGATGTCTTGTTTGAGGGCGCTTTGCGCAACCTCTGCCACCAGGGTATTCATGTTCTTCCTCGCCAGTGCCACAGGCCACTTCGTGGTTATATTTACTCGATCTTTGACGTCTTGGGCATTCCCCCTGTGGCAGGGTCCGCGACGCGTGTAACAACTTTGCCATACTGACGCGCTGTTTCAAAGCTGAATGGGGTGATGTGGTTCGATTGTTATATGACATTTGGACGAATCCCGGTGCGCGACGTTCAACCGGTGGTCGAAGGTGGTTACCCTGCCAAGGCCGTCGTCGGTGAGGCTGCGCCGATCCGCGCTACTGTCTTCCGCGAGGGTCATGACGCAGTGGCCGCGCGCGCCGTGTTGACCCGTCCGGACGGGTCAACAGTAGCCAGTGACATGGAACAAGTAGAGCCATGGGGCCTAGACATCTGGCAGGTTTGGGTGCGCTTTGACACCCAAGGCGACTGGACCTTTCACATCGAGGCTTACGACGACCGATGGGGCACCTGGCGTCACAATGCTGCGATCAAATTGGCGGCTGGGCAGGACGTGGAGTTGGTCTGCCTTGAGGGTGCTGCACTGCTAAACGAAGCGGCGGCCGCCGCTCCAGCGCGCGGCGTCCATAGAAAGGCGCTTATTTCGGCCGCCAAGACATGCCTGCCAGCGTCGGGGCTGGACGCCCTGATGGGCCTGGTGAACGACCCGGCGCTGGATTCCGTCGTGCGGGCATGCTGCCCGCGTCGTCTCGTCACCTCGACGCCGGAGTATCCGATCCGCGTAGACCGGAAACTGGCCCAGTTTGCCGCCTGGTACGAGTTTTTCCCGCGCTCTCCCGGTGCCCATGTGGACGCCAAAACCAAGCGGTGGGTGTCGGGCACATTTGACGACTGCCACCCCCTGCTCGAGCGTATTGCCAAGCTTGATTTCGACGTCGTCTATGTGCCGCCAATTCATCCCGTCGGAGTGAGCTTCCGGAAGGGACGCAACAACACACTGACTCCAGTGGCAGACGACCCTGGATCGCCTTGGGCTATTGGGTCGTCCTACGGTGGCCACGATGCCGTCAACCCAGAACTGGGTGGCTTGCCGGGGTTCCAACGATTCGTCAGACAAGCAAAATCGCTTGGGCTGGAAGTTGCCCTGGATTTCGCCCTACAAGCGTCGCCTGACCACCCCTGGCTGCACGACCATCCGGAATGGTTCACGACGCGGCTGGACGGCAGTATCGCCTACGCCGAAAACCCACCGAAGAAATACCAGGACATCTACCCGATCAATTTCGACAACGACCCGGACGGCATCCGCGCCGAATGCGTCTCGCTGCTGGAATATTGGATACAACAAGGCGTGACGATATTTCGCGTCGATAACCCGCACACCAAACCGATCGACTTTTGGGCTTGGCTACTCGGCGTTATACACGAACGTCACCCTGAGGTACTTTTCTTTGCTGAGGCATTCACCCGTCCAGCCATGATGCAGTCGCTGGCCGCAGTCGGTTTTCACATGTCATACACATATTTCACCTGGCGTACGACCCGTTGGGAATTGAGTGCCTACCTGAATGAGTTAGCGCACGAGACCGACTGGGTGATGCGCCCCAACTTCTTCGTCAACACACCCGATATCAACCCCTTGCAGGTGCGCAGCGGGTTGCCTGCCGCATTCGCCATCCGGCTGATTCTGGCATCGACCATGAGCCCCGCTTGGGGTATGTACTCCGGGTTCGAGCTATTCGAGCACGAACCACTACGGGCTGGCGGTGAGGAGTACTTGGACTCGGAGAAGTACGAATACCGGCCCCGCGATTTCACCGGCCAACCGAATCTCGATTTGCTGATCGGCACGCTGAACCGGTTGCGTCGCCAGCACCCGGCTTTACAGTGCCTGCGGACCGCTCACGTCCAGGAGACCAGCGACGACCAGGTTTTTGCCTTCTCTAAGATGGACGGCGATGATCGTGTGCTGGTAGTCGTCAATCTGGATGGCGAGGACACCCGTTCTAGCGAAGTGTACGTCGACGCGACTGCACTGGGCTTGCCGTACGGTGTCGACCTATTGCTACGCGACGAACTGACGGGCCTGGAGGTGACGTGGCCCAGCGGGCAGGGCACAGTTATCCTCTACCCCGCCCAGCCGGCACACATCTTCGTCGTCAGTCAGGCGTAACCGCCGACCGGCGCCGCAGCCACCCCAGGAGTGCCACGCCCGACAGGCCCATGCTCATGGCGACCGGCAAAATACCGGCCCCAAAGTTGGCACTGGTGCCACCGGTTTGCACCACCAGCATCGCCTCCGTGTACTGGACGACTGTTTCGACGCTGGGCGGCGGGCAAACGTTCGGCAACGCTGTGACGTCAAGGGTCGGCGCAGTAGCCGGGTTGGCGTCATAACCGGCGACTGCCGGCGATGTCACAGCCGGGTAGTCGGGGCTGCTTGCGGCACATGTGGACACACCCGTAGCCAAATCTTTCGTCTGCACCCAGGTGATCGTCTGCACCACATCTGCCGGCGTATTGGCCCCGGCACCACTGTAGTGAATGGTTCTGGGGACATTGACATTTGCGACCGCCTTTTTGTGTGTCACATGCACTGAGACAGTTTGGCTGGTGGTTGTGAAGACTTGACCCTTGTCTATCTTTTGCAGTGCATACTTCGCACCGTCGTATCCGGGCGCAGCATCGGCCGCTGCAAAGACAATCGGATCACCAGGCTTGCCCGTCAGGACGGTGTCGAACCCAGCCAAGGGTGTTAGGTATACGCTCGAGTCGTCATCAAAGAACTTGATCGTCACGGTGACGTCGGGCACTTCGGTGTATGTAACCGACACTTCCGAGTTCGCCGGCGGGCAGATAGTAGGACTCACCGGTGCCGGTTCGGCCGCCACACTGGCTGGATCAACCGTGTAACCATCCACCGCCGGTGAATCCACCGCCGGATACCCCACATCCGCTGTCGTGCAACCTGTCATAGCGCCTGTGACGGCATCGGTCGTCCGAACCCAAGTAATGCTGTCGGCGTGATCAGCGGGTGTTTGATCGCCAGCGCCCGTGTAGTGGATCGTCCGAGTCGAGTCAACACTCCCATTGTCCAGCTTATGCGCCAGATGCACCGTGATGGTCTGAGAAGCCCGCGTGAACAAGTTGACGGTATTCATGTACACGAATTCGTACTTGCTCGTGTCAAAACCCTTCTCCGCATCGGCCTGCTCGAAACTGATGGCGACACCGGGCTGTCCCGACAATATCGCGTCGAAACCTGGCAGTGGCGTCACGTCCTGATTGAGATCATCGTCATAGAAGACGATGTCGATAGTTTGATCAGGGATTTTAATGTAGGTAACCGTCGTCGCACTATCTGCCGGCGGGCAGGCGGCCGGACTCACCGGCGCGGGCTCAGCCGCCACATTGGGCGGGCTAGCCGCATAAGTAGCAATCGCAGGCGAAGCCACCGGTGGGTACCCGGCATCCGCCGTTGTGCAACCTGTCATCACACCCGTCACCGCATCAGTTGTCTTTGTCCAATTGATGCTGTCCGAATGATCAGCCGGAGTCGCAGCACCCGCACCCGTGTAATGGATCGTCCGAGTGGAGGCCACGCTTGTAACCACGGATTTGTGTGTTAGGTGAACCGTCACCGTTTGTGAGCTGAACGTGAACGCCGCGACGTTTTCAATTCGGTCCAGGTTGTATTTACTCGCGTCAAACCCGGCGGCCGCATCTGTATTCGTGAAGGAAAACACATCACCCGGATTACCCGTCCGCGTCGCGACAAACCCTGACAGCGGCGCCACATCCTCACCCAATGCATCATCATGGAA
>Ga0123357_10000967_pt1 | contig 29250 bp, 18 predicted proteins | sample TergutEmb28metaG_FD_89873 | JGI IMG/M metagenome (GOLD analysis project Ga0123357, IMG submission 89873) | Embiratermes neotenicus P4 segment gut microbial communities from Petit-Saut dam, French Guiana - Emb289 P4 | ecosystem: Host-associated > Arthropoda: Insects > Digestive system > Gut ...
AAAAAACCAAAAAAAATAGTGGCCCAAAAAAAAAAAAAAAAAAATACAAAACAAATTTTTTCCCCCCCCCCCCCCGGGCCAATAACTGTATTTTGTACATTCGTGTACTTTTCATTTTAAAATGTATCTTAAAGTCACTTGAATCCACATTTTTTTATTTGTTGTTTGGAGTAATCCATGCAGTTATTGGCCAATAATTGTAACACATGATGGCCAATTACTGTAAGACTGTTCTCATACCAAGCATTTATTAAGGCCCAAACAAGTTAAAAATGACACAGAGGCCATGGAAGCAGAACTGGAAGAAACACAGTGATGGATCTTCTATTCCAGCCATTTCCAAAAAATATGGGATTCCACGTTCACATCTACAGTTTAAGCTAAAGAATCCTTGCCACGAGGAAACTTGTGGTCCCTCATCTAAGTTCTCCAGTGAAAAACTGACTTTGGTTCAGTGCGTGAACTTACACACACACACACACACACAAACCTACACATGTATATAAACCATTACTCAGTTTTATATTCCACGAAATAATATTAAAATTATTATTTTTTAATGTAGGCAGATAAAGGAGTTGGCAAAGATCCCCTCCCCCCCCAAAAAAAATTGTCTAGTGTGAAGGTATTCCTAATGCAAAACCCAAGACCAAACCTATTCAAGAACAACTGTCCTGAAGATAGGTGGTTAAAGATAATAGAACTATATGAAAGTTGGTTTCAGTTTACAACACTATCTTTAATCACTGAATGTTGGAAACGTGAACTGTAAGAAGTTTTGTTTAGTAAGTCAGCATACTTTTGTTACAGGTTTCCTTACGTTGGCATGCAGAAGTAATGGAAAGGACCTGTTAGTCAGTCGCTTCAGCAAGTTCTTGTGCTATAGAAGCTGATATTAAGAGGTGGTTTCATGAAGTGCAAGAGAATATAAAGGAGAAAAAACTGGAAGAAGCTACAAGTGACCTTCCTAGAACTTTCAAGGGGGATGAAACATTTCATACAATAAAACCAACAAATATACACTAATGTACAAATTATATTTTTTTAAAATACAGTCTGTTAACTCCAACATGCTTCAATCTATCTTGAACTTCAGTGAGTTACTGAATATCAATAAACTAAAAAAAACTAAAACTAAACTCCGTGGCTTTAGTCCGCGAGCGAACCATACCGACAGAGCGGCCGCCGCTGGTAGGCGAAGTTAGTGCCAACTTTTTGCGGATAGAGGGGTGTCACGTGGTTAGCGCAACGGGTCCCCATGGCCGTTAATCTCTGTTTTCTGAACCGGGAGCGGCTACTTTTTTATTCAAGTAGCTCCTCAGTTTGACCTCACGAGGCTGAGTGGAACCCGTTCCAGACCCACTACTACTCAGAAAATCTGGTAGTGCCGGGGATCGAACCCGGGACCTCTGTATCTGTAGCCAGAAACTCTGACCACTAGACCACAGAGGCGGTCGAACATCACATAAAGCCTATATAAAATGGATTTTATAGTATCTACAAATGCTCTATGCACAAATTTTAATGTATTTAATAATCCATGTTATTATATAGACATTATTGATGTTCAGTAACTCCCTGAAGATCATCAAGAGAGATCAAAACATGTCAGAGTTATGAAAAATTTTGTGTAAAAATAATATAATTTTAACTTGAGTGCTTTTGTTGGTTTTACTGTATGAAAGGAATGAAATATATTTCCAAATATGCCCATCTACAAGTAGAGGTCTTACAACCAATAGAAGCAAGAAATATATACTCAGTTGAAAAAAGAACATCGAATGAAAACATTATTGCAGTGTGTTCATTTTCTGCAGATGGAAAGACATGCTGCCCTATGATCATTTATCCAACCAAGAAAATCCCTGAAAGGATCTAAGAGTTAGTCCCTGCAGGCTGGGGTATAGCTCAAAGTGACAAAAGGTGGATGACAGCTTAAGTACTCTTTGAATAAATTGCCAATACCTTCCACCCCTTCCTTGTTGGAGATGGTGTGAAATTTCCAGTCGTTCTGCTCCTTGATGATCATTAACTCACACCTTACATTCCAACTCAGTGTCCTGCTCAGTGAATTAGAAACAAAAATCATAGCACCTCTACCCAGATGCCACATTAATTTTACAACCAGAAGATGTGACTGTCTCTTGCCCAGTCAAAATATCTTGGAGGAAAGCTGTGAGGGAATGGTACAGAAAGCATCCAGGAGAAATTTTAAATAAAGTATCATTTGCATCTCTTCTGAAACAATTAACTGAATCTTGTTTAAGAAGAAACACTCTTTAATGGCTTTGAAGCTTAGGGGCTTTATGCATTTAATCCCAACACTTTGGATTACACTAAATGTTTGTGAGTATCTGATTCAGCAAGTAAGTCTACTAAACATTTTAAGAACACTGCAGAAGAAGTCAAAATTGCTATGAATTACTCCACATTCCCCAACAGCAGTGGAAGAGAGAAAATTGAGAAATTCAGTCAAATAACAGATATTCTGCCTGGAGAAAGTGTTGATTTCATATCACTGTTTTGTTTGTGGGAGTATTTTCAGAAAGATATGGAACAAGATGAAGTCCAAAAGAATGCTGACATTACAATGCAACATAGGAACAAACCTCTGGAACCTAGCAAAAAGTTTTCAGAAGTTCCCAAAGTAACTCATGACAGAAAAAAAAAAGGATGATGGCTGACCATGACGGAAATTTAGGAACTAGAACTCCAAAGGAGGATGACAGCAGGAAATGTATACAAGCTGAACAATCTAGTAGTAGTCTGTCTCAGGAGCAATCTATGATCAGTAGAGCCTCGTGTGTTGAGAGAATTGTACGCACTGAACCTGTGAATGATTTTCTTAAGTGGCCTGATAAACCTAAATGTGAAGGCAAAAGACAGACTGAATGACAACCACTTGCAAAAACATCTGAGAAATACAGAGAGATGGTTGATAAGACATGTCTTCTCAAGGATACAGAATGAAAGGAATATGAAGTGCAGAAAAGGAGACATGAAAAAGCAAAACAAGAAAGGAAGAATAAAGGTCCAAAACATACAGCTCGAAGGAAACTTATCACACAAAGACAGGACGCTGAATGCATTTCAATGTGCCATGTCTGCAAGAGAAGCAGCAAACATGGCAACAAGCTGTGTTGTGATGACTGTCAAACTTCTTATCATGAACTATATATAACAAGATATCACAAGGTTCATATTCCAGATTCATAAGATAGTGACACCTCGGTTCATCATATCTGCTACAAACAAGACAATAGAGAGAAGAGCTCAGACGATTGACAGCTGATAATGATAATGACATAGATATTGAGAGATATATTTGTTAACTGCAATTGGGTGGACAGCTGGTGGCAGTAGTATAGTACACATTTACACACAAACAATACACAGAACAACGCAATTAATTTGGAAAGACTGCGGACCGTGCCCCATCTTTGTGAGTTATACCCTGGCATTTGCCTTACAACTGAGGAAAAAGCATGGAAAAACCTCGGTCACATAAGTGCTGTACATGCTTGCAATTCAGAAATAAACTTGCAAATCTGTGTACACATCCATTGGTTGCATTTGTTAGTATGTTCTAATTTTGTTTATGATAAGATAATGACAGTGCACCAGCCACACAACACAGCATCACATACTCTGGACTAAACCCATTACATTTACCAACACTTACTCCCAACTTCATATAACTTTAACTTCAGACATATATAGCCTATATTTTATTTTACTTTACTGCATATCATTTTATACTATCATTCTACAGAAAATTCTAACCAATAATCATACGAATTGCAATACTGTGAAGTAATCTATTTGCTCACTCTGTTTTCTTGAAACAGAAATGTCACCCTTTAGATGGCCGGATTACTGGCAGAAACTTGCAGTTGAAAAAATCACAACAAAAATACATCAGTGGAATTAAGTGTATTTTGTAGGTTCTTGATACACATTATACTAACATATAAATTAAGGATAATAAAAACAGTGGCCGATAAATGTCAGATACATGTCCAGTAACTATACATTTGAGCAGACTTCACTTGTTAGCCCTGAGAAATGTGTATGGATTTTGTAAGGTTTTCATTGAAAAGAGACATAAATGAGATTAATCAAACTGTATTTCAGTTTGGAATTTAATAAAATTTATGTTTGTTATTACACATCAAACAAAAAATTTCCTTAAGTGGCCAATAACTACACCGTTTCCCCTATTCTCCAAAACAGCCAATAGCTTATCCAAATACTACAAATGCAGCCAGTATTAAGAAAATGGGGTTATTATGATAACGTTATTTGTCAACATTTTAATAGTACACAATTTGCATGTGTCTTTTTATGGTACAAGAAATTTAAATGGTAACAAGCCACAAGGAACAATATGTGACTTTCATTTACATGCCTGTAGTCTGTATGTAAACTCCCAGTCCCTTTGCATGTTTGCAAAATGCAAAAAAGCGACTATTAGCTTCAACATGTCTGTCCACCCATCAGTCCATCTGACCACATGGAACAACTTGGCTCCAAATGGACAATTTTCATGAAATTTCATATTTGAGGATTTTCAAAAATCTCTCATAAAACTTCATGTTTCACTAAAATCTGACAAAAACAATAGATACTTCACATGTAAACCTACATACATTCATGATAATATCTTGCTGAATTCTTCTTAGAATGAGATATGTTTCAGTCTAAAATTGTAGAGAAAGTCAAAACACACATTTTATGTTCTAAAACTTTCTTCTGAAATTCATGCTGTTTATGAGTTAATGTAGAAAAGTATAGCAGAGCTGGACAGGCCACAGATGATATCATGCAGTAAGGGAAACATGCAATTTGCATGCTGGATAACTAAAGCAAGAATATAGACACACATTCATAATAGTTAATACTTAGTGCTCTCTCACAGTAACAATGGTTATTCAAACATGCTTCAGTGTTACATTACCCATATAATGCTGGTCTTTTTTACTTTCTCAGTTACTGAACACATGACTGTAATGGATTACCTCAGTTTTCCAAAAAATTATTAAAAATACCTGTTCATCTGATGTTACTTTAATTTCATGGACTGCCTTCTCTATTCCTTCCTTTGTTCCAGTGATAGTAATTTTATCTGAACTGTCAGCCACATTGGGTACAGTAATCTTGGTTGCTGTTGTCTTTTCTAATTCCTTCAGTTTGGCACCGCTCTTTCCCAGGACGAAACGATGGTGCTCCTTGGGAATGGATATAGACATACTGGCCTGTGAAAAATCAAATATCATTAATTTCATTCTTTCCTGCTTCTATCTGAGTTCATTTACAGTCTTTAGTTGACATATACCTGCTGTGCTTAGATCAATAAATGTATCCAAAAGAGTTCCATCACGCACAACACAGTTTATTAAAAATGTGACTAGTTCTGCCCATTTTTTGGGCCATCATCAGACCTGCATACCAAAACCCATGAAATAAACTATACAAACTATCTACAAACCTCTAAAAGAGCGATTTCTTCCTTCACAGTGATGAATAAAACTTTGTTAAAACTGCATATGATTAGTCAAAACAATGTAAAATAAAAAAATAAATAAAAAATAAAAAAGCGAAAAGCTATATATTAAAACAGAAATATGATCAATAATAAAAAAAATAAGTGTAATCTGCCTCCCTCTTTTATTTGATTGATTACTGATCATATTTATGCTTCAATATTGCTTATAATGTATTTTTTATATATTTTTTATTTTACACTGTTACCACTAATCACAAACAATTTTACAGGGGTGCTGATAAGTCCTTAGCCCAACCCTGGAGGGAAACAAGCTACAGCGACCAAGACTTATGGCATACAAACAACAGGAATATATTCCTGTTGTTTGTACGCCATAAGTCTTGGTATAGTGCTGTTAAGTCTTGGTTGCTGTAGCTTGTTTCCTTCCACAGTCGGGCTAAGGACTTAACAGCACCCCTGTAGAAAGTTTTATACATCAATGTAAAGGAAGAGATCTCGTTATCTAAACTTTATAAATAATTTGTATAGTTTCTTTCATGGGTTCTGGTAGACAGGTCTGACAATGGCCCAAAACTATGCACCTTTGTAGTAAACTATGTTGTGCATGACAGAACTCTGTTGGATACATTTTCCAAGTTCATATATTATGAAGTGAAATATTCCAAAAAGCTGTGAACAAATTACGACGAGAAGACAGCATCAGTATAATAATATCTGTTACATATGTAAACAGTTTGTTAAGTTACTAATCCCAACACACACACATTTTTCATCACACAAGATGATAGGGAGAAAGAGGTATGACGAAGTCCTGACCCGCCCTCAATCTAATGAATAGCAAATTTCAAGGGAAAACCCCTCAGCCAGAGTATCCAGCATGTTTCATTAAGACCATGGTCAAAGAACACCGCAGACACATCCTGAATACAATGTCAACTCTATAACATGCAGCTTAATTACACAAGCAACCTGGCCAAGAAATCTGTAAAGATGGTCTCATCATATGTGAAGTGATTGAGGCAACACACCATCTCAACAACATGAGCAAAGACAGTGCCTGCCTCAGCAGGTCACTGAATCTCTTATTCCCACCCTCAAGAAATGTAAGAAAGTTCTCTCCAAAAATAAAATTATTTCTCCCCTTGAAATGACAACCCTTTGCACTGAACCAACAAGGGAACTATTTTGCAGGCCACAGTGACCCTGAAGAATGTATAATCACACTCTCCTTTCCACTGGTTAGACAGGAATCAATTTCTTCTCTCCTTCTAATACTTCAAAGTGACCAACACATATGCTCTTTTGTTGATCACCCTACCAACATAATTTGGCCGCCTCAATCCAACCCTAAAAATGGAGGCATGAAACGTCTCCCAAATGCTGGTACCCACCTACAGGACTACAAAGTACCACAACCCAGAAAGTAACAATCTAATAGAGACTGGTCTTTATTTATGTCTCAACATGATTCATTTTACCTGTGTTTGAAAATGTGTCAGAATCTTGCGTCTTGCTTCCAGTACTTCATTCTGTTTCCCGGTCACTAAAAATGTTAGAGACAAGTCTTTTGATGATGATATTTCAATATATGCTCCAGTCTCCCTCATGATCTGTGAACAAGTGCGCACTGATTCGCCTTCACCAAACTTATCGCTGTGATCAAATTTGCGTTCCTCAAAAGGCACTCTGAAAACCTGTAACACAATAGTACAATTTCAGATTTGTTGAAGTCTTATGCAGTGATGTAGATATTTCTGGACATTTAATGTCAAAAGCTGTAGGACTTCAGATTTTCATCCTGCTCAAGATGACCAAAGATCATTACAGCAACAGGGTTAGGGTTGCATGTGTTAATTTGCTGACATAGACCCTGAAAACAACTAACCTCATGCCTCAAGGTATGCAATCCATATAAGCTGGGCTATCAGTTTCCATTTCAGAAGCAGGAAGTTCAGCCATTCATATTTTTGTCACATTAACACAAAGTTAAGGTTAATGAAAAATATCCACCAGCCTTAGGCTTTGAGGTATGACACATGTCCATTAAGCCATGTGTGCTTTTGTGGTACAGAAATTTTGGGCTTTCAGGTTTTCATCATAATGATACAAAGTCAAGGACAACAAAGATAATTACAGCACAAAGATTAGGGTTGACATTTACTCACAAATGTCAGTTACTTAAGTTTCATCTTTGTGATAGAAACATTATGCTCACAAAAGAGATATACAGTAAAACTCCTTTAATCCATCATCTGATAATCTGGAACTTGAGGAAAGTAATCTTCAATACATGGTATCATTGTACCAGAAAAAAAGCTTTATCAATAAAATAGGCAGATCTGAGAGGCATGATCAAAAAAGGCATCCTACAAAAAGTGTTGTGATATCTCCTGACCCCTTGTCTCCTACTGCATCAAATACTTCAGCTAAGACAGCACCAGAACACACAGATAAGGACACTGATAACCCTGAACCAGCAGGTAAATTAGATATTCACATATAATACTCCTCTGATTACTTGTGCAGCCCAAATGCAGAAGAGTAACAGAAAAATTGTGTAAAAACCTATATCTGTATAGACACCTGTCCAGTCCCATGAGTGCCAGATTAACTCTTCACTATCACACGTATGTTTGTAATGACTTCCAGCAATTTCATTTGTATGTGATCATAATTATGTTTTGAGTCATAAATGTTGCTCTCTTATAAATATGAACATGTTACATACAGCCCTTTCCCTCCCCTTAGATTGAACTTAGGTTAGCATTTAGGCAATGTCTCTATTGTAGTTGGCACTGCTGTTATTCCCCTACCCTTAAATTGAATATTCCAGTTGAGATGGAATTGGATTAGTGTTAATGCAATGTTTCTCTTATAGCTGGTGCCCTTCCACATGGTCATTCGGCTCATGAGAAATGCTGACTGGGCAATGTGGCCTGTGCCTGACACTGCATACCCTCTTTTCCCCTGGTAAGGAAATAAATCCTCCCACTCTATACTCTGCGCATAACAGTTACCTCAACACCATAGAACTGTCATCTCTCCAGAAAATATTTCCACAGTGGTCCGACTAAAATGTGGTGAAGTCATAACCTTTATCAGATGGTCTACCTGATTCTTCTTCCACGATGTAAGTAGCTACACATGCATACGATTTCCTTGCAATCTATATGTTCATCAATTGCATCATATTCCCTGCTACCTACAATTCAACCAGGCAAAGGAACACTACTCACCTGGGTGACCACTGATGAACCAATTCTCATTTTATTATTCCACTGCCCAAGTTGGCTTACGGTTGGAGAAGCTGAAGTTACAGACTCAGGTAACGCTGGAAACGCGTCATCGTACTTAAGGGTTGGGGGTTCGAAAGCGGCTTCCTCCTCCATCACTGCTTGCTGCATTGTAGGGATGTCCTGATTCGCGCCAAGTCGTTACAGTAACACTAAATAACAATAAACATGCAACATGTGACAAATATCGCAATACGGCCTGAATTAACATCACAAAATTAACACTTCCGAGCTCCCTTATGGGATGATTAATCAGGTGTTTTAAGTCCTGATAAAATACCAAACGCAACTTAAATACAAGCCCATACGTACTTAATTGCATCAGTCAAAACTGAGTTTTAAAGATAACATACCCATTAAACATGTCACACAAAAATGCAATAATACATGGTTCGCAGTCGACGTGTCACACCGTCCGTAGGTTGGACACATTGACGTGGATTCTACTTACTGTACTGTAATCCAGATAATCCGTCCTAATTAATTCTTAATCGCATCCCTTTCTCCAGTTCGACCCGGCATTCACCTGCAATTATAAGTAAAAGACTGAAATAGTAAAAAGACATTTCAACCTAAATATGCTACAGTTCCCTTGCTCCCACACTTACCGACGTCCGACTACAGAATGAACCGGCTGCTTGCGCATGCGCAGATGATCATAGGTGATGTGACGATATTAAAATCATGTGAGGGATGTTTTTGTGAAATTTACAACCAAAGTTACAGAATAAGAAATTATACGAGAAAGGCAACGAATCCTTCAGTTACAATTAATCTGCATTTAAAATAATGCGAAACAACAGATTCTAATATTAACATGACCAACACATATACGCGGAAGGATACAAAGGTAACGTCAATGGTCTTAAGGAGTTGAAGTAAACTTATAGAACTTGATATGAAACGTCTGTTGAATGTGTTTGCCTGTGCTACTGGTGGAGGGTATGACACTCCTAACATTACTAATACAGTTTCCTCCAGTTTGATGTCTCATGCAATTATCTTTATAGCCTTTTTAAAAATAATGTATTATATGGTATTCTTTCACCGCAAGCTCTTTCCTGAAACAATTTCAGCTTCTGTAATTTTTCTGCGTATCTCCACGTCACTGCATTGTTTCGGCGCGCTTTTCAATCGCCATCTTCATGGTGACGACCACAAAATGTTACAATGTTGGGATCATGGGACAGCCTCACGGTACGATGCAGCTAACTCCAAAGAGCAAAGTTACACATTAGATACAGGCCACGAAAACCGGAGCACAAAAATGGGTGGTGAATTATAAATGCTACATTATTTGACACACGTGACTGTACGTGTGGTACGCATTTAAACATTTATCTCACATATCAGAGGCCCATCAACGCGTCCCTCCCCCCGGGGCTAGGGAATCCTATTGCATGCTCTCAAAGTCTCTTTGCTATGGTCTATGCTGTCTTCGTTTCCTAATCAAGATTCACTTCTTCATTCCCTACAACGTACCTAAAACCCCTGAGGACTGAAATGCGGTTGTTAACGCAGGTAACATTACGTAGGTTTCAATCTGCATGGATTTAGCGGGCTGCACATACCCACATATCATCGTGGACATGTGGTGCAAACTTGTACGCATGAATCGTATCACCTGGCTGTTATCTGTGCTTATTACTAGGTGTGATTTGTCGCCGTAGGTGACCTGTGACTCCAGTTGAGTTGCATCAGGTAAGCTCAGTCACGGAACATTTATCGCCCTGGTGTTGATCCGGATCCGTGTTATGTCATGTGTTGCGCAAATTTCGGATGAAAGAGTTATCATTCTTAGTGCGATACTCTAATTAAATCACCTATCCACATGGAACAAGCGTGTGTTGTTGTTGTTGTTTCAGTGCTAGTGCGATTAAATTCAGAACTTGTTAACAATGTAAGTTGTATACAAACAATTCTCGACGTAAATATACATTCGAATGCAACATGTCTGCGACAAAATGAAACAGTCACAACACGTTTATTGTAAGTAAATGTTATTACACAAGATCGCTACACGTTTCAGCCCCAGCAAGGGCCATCCTGAGGCGAAACAACTCAAAGGGAAGGTAACAGTAAAAAACGAAAGAAGCCTCTTTCTTACCCTTGTAGATATCACCTACTTTGATATAAACGGTATCATATTTTGTCTCCTGAAATGAAACATAATTTAAAAACTTCCTCATTAAAACACAAATATAAAACTTATAGAACGATAAATTTAGACATTCCTTCAGTTTCTTAATATAATACAATGAAGTGTGTCATAAGCACATACATGGCAGTCCGTATTATTGGATGTCAGTTCTAACGCCACTATCATTTTGAAACAACTTCCTTGTATGCGATAGTTCTTATTAACCTTTTAAACGCCGAATTAAATCCCATCTACCATTTGCTGGCATTATTAGGAGCTCACTATATTTTCCACGTTAGCGGGTTAAGGGTTAAGTATAGTTTTAAAATATAATTTGTTGTTGCAGTTTCTGTAACATGTTAAATAGAAAAACACAACAGCCATATACTTGTCTTTCTTCTGGGTAATTCCCCGGCGTCTGAACTCTTGACTGTTCCATCTTCATAGGTGGGTAGGTATGAAGAATGACTGGGGTCAAGCCAAGCCAAAGTGTTAACTGGGGGTGGAGGCTTGCGCTTGGCGCAAGTCGACGTCCCGCTGTCTGTTAGACATTCCTTCTTTTGACCGCACCGCTGGGCTGTATGACAGACACCTAAATTCTAACAAGGAGATATGCTTACGCTAACGACATTAAAGTCAGGCTGAAGGCCTTGACTGGTCATGCCAAAGACTAGAACCAAGGGTGCCCTGGACTAATTATGGGAAGGATAAACTTTGGTTGGTTGGCTGTCTGGGTTCTGAGCCCAGACTGGCTCAGTCGCAAACTGGAGGTATGCGACATTTGTCAGGCGCTTAGGTGAAGCCGCCGCGCCTGGGGGAGGGGAAAGCGGGCCGTGCCCCGACTTTGCATCGTATACCCTGGCATTTGCCTTACAACTCTGAAAAAATCACGGAAAAACCTCAGTCAGGGTAACCGAAGGGCGCTCAGCCGTTCAGCGCCGAACGCGATTCGTTTAGTCGACTTGGCTATCGCGGGCGATAGCCTCGACTGGCCTACTGGCCCCTGTCGCCCTTGGCTTTCGCGTCAGGCGACGGGGTCAACCCTCGGTCAGCGTAAGTATCTGCCGAGTTGCCGTACTAGGGGATTCCCCACATCAGCTAACTTTGAGTCAAAGCTCTCAGTCAGGGCTCTGATGTGGTCAGCAAACAGCGGAACGCCCAGATCCTCGTGTATCTGCCTGTTACTTACGTACCAGGGGGCACCAGTAGCGAGGCGAAGACACTTGGATTGTAACACCTCTAGCCTCTGCACATGGGTGCGTGCAGCGGACCTCCACGCGGGGCACGCATAGTCCATCATGGGGCGGATGAACTGCTTATATAGCAAGACTCTGTTCCTGACGGAGAGATTACTCTTCCTATTCAGAAGGAGACTCAGCATACTCATCCTTTGAGGAGCTCTCTTCTTGACCTGATCGATGTGAGGCGACCAGGTGAGTCGTGTATCTAGGGTCACCCCCAGATGACTTGTGTCGACCAATTGGATTGGCTCCCCGACGAGTGTTACTGGTAGGGGCTGGATGAAGCGCCGTCCGGCACGCGCGAAGATTATCGTGGTGCTCTTAGAGACATTGCGATTCTCCATTCACTCAAACACCGTTGAAGATTGTTGAAGTATTACTCCAGGTAGCTGACGAGCAGCGTCGGCCTGCGGGACGTGGCTATGATGGCCGTGTCGTCCGCGTAGAGGGCCAACTCAACGTGGTGCGAGGGTGAGGGCATGTTGTTGACATACAAACTGAAGAGGACAGGGGTGATCAATCCACCCTGAGCTACCCCAACCCGCATGCCTCGAGATGACGTGGCCGTCTGGAAGGACGCTTCGAACGACCGACACCTGAGGTAGGATGACACTGTATGGACTATGTAAGATGGGAAGTTTAGTGGCGTTAGCTTGTAGAGGAGGCCATCGATCCACACGGTACCGAAGGCTTTGGCAACGTCGAGGAAAACTGCGCCGGTGAACCTCTTTTCGCCGAAATTCCTGGTTATTCTTTCAACGAGGCGCGCCAGCTGCAAGGACGTGCTATGCCTGGGTCTAAACCCAAACTGCTCGTCTCGCATCAGTCCGCGTTCCCTTACTACATGTAAGATCCTAGCTAATAGGATCTTTTCAAATAGTTTACCAATCATGTCCAAGAGACTAATGGGCTGATAGGAAGAGGGCAGTGCCGGATCCTTCCGCGGTTTAAGGATAGAGATCACTCGAGCGTGCTTCCACACTTGGGGAAAGTGATGGGTGCGGAGAACCGCACTGAAGATCTGGGCAAGGAAGGAAACCGCTCGCTGGGGAAGATGCTTCATGGCCCTGTTCGGGACTGGGGTTGAGAATGTTGGAGTACATATACGGGAAAATGTCTGGCTCGAAAATAGCCTGAGCCAATCGGAAGGTGACAGGGTATGGGCGGGTCCGAGTAGAGAAACAGGTTGTGGAGAGCAACGAACCACATGGAGGCCACAGGTGCATACGTAGTATGTGAAGGAGATAAGGAGTGTGTCAGGGTGAACCATGCAATGAGAGGTGAAACTATTGTGTTTTAGGTGGCTGTCTCCTTTCCTTAAGCTTATGTAGAGGGGTTTCCAGGATTTGCTTACGGTCAGGCCATCTCTGATGATGTTGTGTGGGTGCATTTCATGCTCAATTGCTTCCCTGATGAGTCGATCCAATCCGGTTTTAGCAGAAAGGTGTTTTGTGTCCAGTAGTTTAATAATGTGATCACGGTTAATGCTGTGTTCCGCTACTGTTGATTTGTCGGTTTGTGCCAGTCTTGTACGTCTGTTGTGCTCTTTGATTTGGATGGAACGACTGCTTAGTCCAATACAAATCCTGCCACATTCCTGTGTGAGTCACTTAACATTACATAGTGTTAGTGATGAAGGTGTTGGTGGAACAATACTGACAGGAAAAGCAAATCTGAGAAAAACCAGTCCCAGTGCCACTTTGGACACCACAAATCAACATGATAAGTTCAAACCATGACTACCTTATTAGTGTTCATCTGTCCACTAGTTAGAAATCATTACCTCTGAAGCAGGAACTGTAACAATCTGATCACAAGAACAAGGTAAAGCTACACTAGAGAGGTTACAGCAGAGTGTATCCTTGACAGGCAAGTTACATCAGACAAGTGGGTCAGTTACATTGGGCACCCCCTGAATGAAAGTCAAAAGAGATACCACTTCAGCCAACTTGTTCAGAATACAGGGGGTTTTATTCATAACATGAAAACAATTCACAAATCTCATCACTTTTGCATTTAAAATTACTGTACATGTGAAATACAGTCCTCAGTGTGAAACACGAGAAAAAATGTTGAAATCAAATGATGAAAGTCTGTAGCATGCAAAGGGTCTGTGGAGATTGAAACTCTTACTGCATTGCCCTTTTCAAATCATTAATTGTGCAAGGGTTATTGCTGCATATTATATCCTTTAGACATATTCACACAGGAAAAAGCCAAATGGGTTTAATTTAGTGAGAGTTCTAATAAATAAAAAGACACTCTACATTGTACATAGATTAAATAACTGCTTTTCACACCAGCTGAAATGTAATGGCTGGTTTACATGAATATTGTGGAACAAAGATGTCATTATTCATGGTTCCAGGTGTCTCCACTTGCATCCCTGTACCAACTTTCAGGATCTCAATGTATATGACAAGCAAAGAAGTTTACGTAAAGGGGCAATGGAAGCATTTCTTAGGCAGAATGAAGTCTTATGCAACAGTAATGTTGAAATAGAGAAACAAGGACATAATCTTACTGCAGATAAATTGGTTACAGTATTTTAAATTTAAAAAAAGAATGCTTGCAATATGTGATATGGCTACTGATGGTATTCTACATTATGCTACTTCAAATGAACTAATCATACATGCAGAAAGAACAGTGGAGGAATCCTGACAGAATTATTATAAGCTAATAAATAGCACTCTTAAAACAAGGAAAATAAATCGTTCATCAAAGTTCAGCTGCACCAAACACTGTGAGTTGATGGTGCTGATCTGCACTCAGGAAGTGCCTGGTTTGCATTTCAGGTGAAACACTGACAATCCAAACTACAGTATTTTGTGATTTCTTTGGTCTTTCCAGGCAAATGCAAGCACATCAAATAATGTCACAACAGCTGCATTCCATAACCTCTCCAATTAGTATTTATTAGTCCCCTTCTATTTGATGTTACATAACCTTTCAAGCCAAACGGTGACTATGCTCGATGCATAGTATGTAGTTGAGAATGGCACAGGTTGGCTAAAGTTGACACCAAGAACATACCAATTACAGGGTGTTCTTTTACAGCCCTGTGGGACATATGCATCGCTGTTGCTGGTGTGCTGTTACCACCCAAGTGAATATAGAGTTTGCTAAGTCAGTATGTTCCCATTTAACACAGATGTTAATGGAATACTCTGAAATACTGACCACAAATACATAGGTTGGTAGATAGACAGATGGATGGACAAATAAATATGTTACTGCTTAGCGTTCATCAATGCAGAATGCTGTGAACCCACAAGCTAAACATCTAGCAACTATGCCGAATCATGAAATTTGTGTATGCACAGAGTACTGGTGTGACAAGATGCCTAACAAATGATGCATCATTAAAAAAATCAGAGCCATGAATCTAAAACAAGGAACTGGGTGAAGGGCATGCAAGTATGGTGCCTATGATAACGAAAATTTAATAATTACTGCTGGCCCTTAAACTGTCTGCTGCCATCTATATTTAATTTGCCCACCCCTGATATAGAGTAATATGAACCGGATGCAACAAGGGTTTTGTATTATGTGAGGTCATGGTTGTAGTAACAATCAGCAACACAGCTGCTAACTGAATTTAATTTCCACTCAAAATTCTGAAACAGCTTCCACTTCCTCCAATTATAAATAGTTTCAATGCTGCTATCTAGTATGCATGTCTGACTCCAACCGAATCAACTATGCTTCATACAGAAGTTAAATTGGTTATGACTGAAACAGATATTAAGGACATTACTTTTTCATGGTAGTAAGGAACTGGGACTGTGGTGTTCTGGATTATGCCACTGGGTAGTCTACTAGGTTTTGCAGGAGCCTACTGCCTGCAGTTGCATTTCTACTTCAAGACAGAGGCAGTAGGTTTTCCATAGTGTCATAAACCCTGAAGACCACAACCTAGAAATAGTTTCCATATCCTTTGCCTTCCACCTCTCACCCACTCATTTATGCCTAAAAAAGGGGGGAGGGGCAAACCCATAATTTTGGGAACACTAAAATATCCTCAAGTGTTAAATATAAATTAATCTGAATTACTAAACCAATATGAATAATGGATATACTTGATATATGAGAGACTCATAAAGCATGTATAGACAGTAATTTATTCCAACCTACTGCACCAGTGCAGTAAGTTGATGTAAATTCTTCTCTGTATATTGTTGGCTGCACTGAAGATGTACAAATAATAAATTTTCAAAAAGCATGATTTGGATATTAAATAAAGCACAATTTTGATGGTGTAGCCCATCATTTTTAGTATAGCTGTTTCTTAGGATTGCTGACATCAGTTACGGATGGTTCATGGCATGCGTTGTAAGTTAATTTGTCAACATATATTCAGGACCGTTTGTGATAGGAGGGGAGAGATTTAAATGAGAAAACGTTTGGAGCTGATAACAGACACTAGCAGTCCACTAAGAAAATCAGTTGCGTACGAGCTTGTTGTAGGTAGGAGTACAGAGAAGTGACTGTGTCAGTTTCCTAGAAATGATCTAGTTGTTTTGCTGGATATAGCGCTCCATTATTTTATAATCAAGAACAAATTGAGTACATAAAACAAATTAAAAAAAAGAAATAGTTAAAACTCTATGTGATTTGGTGAACCACACCCGTTTCCTGAAAGAGGAGCACCTACGTAGTACCAGACTGAGCACGTCAGGACAACAAAGTTACAAAGGGTGATCCTGTAGAATGGGATAATGAGGCAGCACAATATTTTGAAGTCACTACTGCTACATGCTTGGATGAGTTGGGGTAAAGAGATGGAATGCAACTAAACTGAAACAGGATTTATCAACAAATTCACACAGCATAACAGAATCATATTTCTATTACACAAATGTCCATTCTTACAAATCTTGTGTTGTAATTACTAAATATAAAATTTAAAAAAAAAAAAACAATTTAGCTGATGGGCCTGCTGTGACCATGGTTGTATAATCATATCCTGTGCATGTCAGAACCTGTTTTTACTGCTTGAAAATTGCCAATATATTACAGATTACCACTAATATTACTATTATTTTTTTTGTCAACATCGTGAATACTTATCATGTCTACATTTATTCTGTAAAACTTTCATACTTATCATATCTCTACCTTTTGACTCCTAAATGACATTCTGTATACCACACTCGAGAATTAATTTATTTTCAATGAAAATTTATAATCCTAGCTCCAATGATCCATCAGTTATCAATGTCAAAGTGAAAATTAAATGCAAAATCTGTATAGCCACCAAGCTGTTTTACATTTTGCAGTAACAGTTAATTTAACACTCTAAGTGCCAGACTCTGGGAACTGCATATGCTAAAGTGCCATAATATGTTTGCCAAAATTGCAAGCCTTCAGGACAAATCACTAGTTATCACAAGTATTATGAAATATGACAAAATTTTTACAGCTCAAAAATCCCTGTACATTTCCTCGTACTGAAGTAACTTAATACATTTATGTACACACAATCCTCAACTATTAAAGTTTCTTACTTTTGCACACATCCAGTTTGAGGGATGTGAAGACCTTCTCTCAACTAAATACCATTTAGAAAAACATACAGCATTTTTGAACGGCTTCGGTGGTCTAGGGGTAGCGTGCTGGCCTTTAGTACCCAAGTTTACGGGTTCAAACCTGGCCGAAGTCGTCGGACTTTTAGGGCGAAAAAAATCCTCAGCACGCCTTCCTTTGGAGGGGAAGTAAAGCCGTCGGTCCCATGTCATAGATTTGCAGCATGTAAAAGATCCCTAAATTTATGTGGAAGTCAGAATTTAGGCAAAATTACTACCAGACATCTTTCTCGCCCACAGTTCCACCTCTCGCTGCTAGGATCTCTCGCGTCGTTGCGGACGGAGACACCTGGCAGCTAAAGTGGGAAAGTCTAAAGGTGGGGGAAAGCAATGGCAAACTACCGCCAAGAGAACTTGCCCAGGATGCAGTGTGCCAGAGCCATACCGGTCACATGACTGGGCTCTGGTTCCTGCCAAGCCCAGCCTTCAAGGCCGAATACTAATGAATGAATGAATACAGCATTTTATAAATTAACTCTTACATGTTCTGCCCACAACATGTTTCTCCAGGGAATTTATAAATTACAAAAATAAATTGCACACCTGGTGTCAAATTCCACACACTGAACTTTGTTAAAAGGAATATTATGGGACACACCCTTCCAAGAATGGTTCTCCTTCTTCTGTGTTTCACAAATTTTAGGCAAAAGAGGACACACATAAGCCACCTTCTGTAATGCCTAGGAAAGCATTTTTGTGGAATGTTTATTACATTCGCCACATACTTCTTCTTCCCTTACCGTGCTCAGTTCTTTTATTGCACGCATGAATGCACACACACAAAACAGTCCTCAAGCTTTTCCCCTTGTAATTTCCGAAGGTATTCATATGTTTTCATCAAGCCCAGCAGGTCTTATATGTTATAACACAGTGATATTCTCCTGGAGCCAGGGCAGCGTACTCAGTACTCACTTGCTACAGACTGAACGGTCTGTGGGGGCGAGATTTTCTGGACCCATTCGGATTGACCCCAAGGCCCACCCAGCCTACTGTAGAGGGTTTAGTGGTTCTCCTTCCTGTGGCTACAGCAGCTGGGGCGATGCAGTGACCACCCACCCCTGCAAGCACCAGGGTCAAGTATGGGTACAGCTACACCTCTACCTCTCCTATGTACCTGTTTGGCATATAACAGGGCAGCCAGTGACAATCTCCCGTTACTGTGCCTACTCTTCTGCAAAAGCACCACTAGCCCTTACTGTACAACCAGGTCACTGATTCAGTACCTGGCATCATATTTTCTTTATAAAGTACGTAATACTCAAAAAAATTAAGGAAAGTATAGTGAAATGGGTTCCCCCTCAAACTACAATATTGCCTGTCCTTCAATTATCTGCATAGTTTACAACATCGCCTCGTAAGTGTTGATTCCCTCTGTAGTTTTGAAAATTGTGTTGGGCCATGGCAGTGGTAAATGGAAAAACTGTCTGTTTTGAGGGACAAGTTCTGCTAGGAGCACAAAAGTTCTCTGGAAGTAACAGGAAGAGTTGTGAAAAATTACCCCCCCCCCCCAACCACAAATATGAATTAGTGCACTTGTATATTCACTGGTTTGTTACTCTACAGTACACAACATTGCCAAAGAAATGCTACACTGCATCACAAAGCATCCGCAATGTGATTCTTCACATAATGATCCATTTTGGATGAATAATGAATTACATACTGAGTTTTGGAGTTCTCATCTCAGAAAACAGTTATCTTCAAAAAAAACCAAGATGACATTATTTATTACAGATTCCGTTTGGTACAAGGGTCTAATTTGGTTTTCTAGGATTGGAAAGGTTTCTAATGCCAAGTGAATGGAAAATGCCATTCTTTGTTTACAAATGTTTTTGAAAACATATAAAACCAAGCACTATACAGTGATATGCTTGTTCAGGCGGATACAGTTGCTGGCCTTGTGAGGATGTTCATATTTAGCAATGTCTAGACAGAACCCGTTACTGTGCCCCAAGTAACATTTTAAACGTATTACTCTCGAACCTGAAGAAGAAACAGCTGCATACACCTGCTTCTTTCAGTAACAAGTGTATAATGTATGCTGCTCTGCAAATAAAAAAACAAGAAACAGGTGCTGCAGCAGCTGCAGGGGTGTGTCCCTGTAGTTATTCACAATGAATGCTGGTCTCTGGCTGACTGCCACCATCACTGGTATCAAGCCTTATCAGGACTCACATCACTATTTTGACTGACACATATGAAGGATGCAGTCACACACTTTTATTTGTAAGGCTTGGAAATATGTAACTACAGCTGTCTGACAGGTCTATAACATCCACATTATCATTCCACAAGTCACTTTCATACAGAATGTCACCTTCACCTGTTTCCTCATCTTTTACAGGACCGAGTCACCTTGCATCAGTAACAGTAATGCAACTATTAAATTCAAATAACCAAAAGAGCACTGAACTCAGTTGTACACTAAAGTATGCACATTAGATGGCACTTCCCAGATAACTTTAAAAATCATCATAGTAAATTCAATTATAAACTGACTGTGTGACACGAATACTGATGTGGGAAGCTTCATCATATCTATGCAATGAACAGAAACATTTAATAGCTGAGATAGGTGCTACAGGTTGAAACAAGCCTTAACCTTACTTATCTCAGACCTCCAATAATCCCAGTTATGAGTATTATTGCCATGTAAAACAGGTAGCTGGAGGCACTTTTAGAGCCCAGGGTGGCTGAATGATTATACACCAGAAAACAGAAGAATGAAAAAATGTTGCACATTTTTTGAAGATCTATTACCATACATCATTTCAGATCTCATATTAAGTGCTGCTAGTGTCATATCACAAAACCTAATAATCCAAGAGGTACCATGACAAAAATCACATCCACAACATCTTACACGGTGACGCACATGCCATCTTGTCAATACTGATTGTGAAGAATTACAAAATATGGGGTTGGGCACAACCCCACATGTCATCACATTCTTACCAAATGTTGGCAGATTTAGTGACTTTGGTGCACAAAGACAGCATGGTATTCAAATAATCCTGTTTTTTAACTTACAGAAGGAAAATAGGCTAAAAGTGCATAAACAATCCATATGTGGGTGATCAGTAGTGCACTGCATTCGTAACATTGAGAGTCAAAGGCCTCAAACAACTGGGCCACAAGCCAAGTTTCATTATTGCCAGAATAATAATATGGGGAAATGAAAGAGTATGCCACCTAGGAAATGCATGTCAGGTATTCCAATTAGGAGCTACGTAATTACAAATAACAGTCATTAATTCTGTGAGCATAAATTACCTCATCTTAATGATATTTAGAGGACTGAAGAATGCTTCACTCTTCCCTTACTGCTCCAGGCACCAACGTAACTTTTTCAGACTACAATGAAATAAAACAATAACCCCAAATTTCACTACAGTTTCTTGCATCATTTAACTGAAATATCTGCAACAGATCAGTGTATATAAATGTACATTTTTTGTTCTATTTACTTATTATAATGAAACAGAGAATGATACATTAAGAACACATAATGCGAAATGTGTAACACTAAGATGACCAACAATGATATACCATGTTCGTCACACGTGACTAGGAAAGTAACAAGTGTTCAAATAATTTCTTAATGTCAGTGCACATTCTCTTTCGCATTCCTCTCACTGTTCCTATTCCATTTTGTTTCCCAAACACATTGTTGAAGCAGCGATAACTGACGCCATCCGATTTTGTTCTAGCTCAAACTGCACTGGGTATTCCTGTCACAGTGGGAATTTCTTAAAACCTATCTTACTGATCTTCACTGCCTGAATTATTCATAATATTAATGTCACTTAGAGATAATCACCTTGCCAGAGTCTTCATGCCCCTGGTACTTAGGCTTCCCATGCGTGAATGGAAGGTACCGATATTTAACCATATGCTGAAACAAGAAAAAGCAACACATTATGGTAACATATTAATCATAAGTTATGTTTATGCAGTTTACTCATGTACTACTGTCTCATGAACCACCCTTCCACCTTTATATTTGCAGTCTTTTAGGCTTCTCAAGGAAATATTGAAATCACGAAACAACATCTCAGTTTTTAATATTTAGGTGTGTCATCCCCATTGTGTTATCAAAATAACAAGATCATTGTAATATGTGTATATATTGTCAAAAAAAAACTATATAGTTGTGTTTTGATGATATATGTATACATATTATATTGAACTTGCAATATCTCAGTTAAGTTCTTGCAAATCTGGTAAATCACTGCTCACTAATACCAGCACTATGCAAATTGCCCTTGACAAATTCTGCATACCTTACAGAGATCTAGCACCTTACAAAATTTTAAAGTCCTAAACTGATCATTCACCTCCACCTAGGTTAATAATGAGGAACTCTGTCTGCAGTCCATCATAATCTTACATCATGGTGCTTAATTACCATGTCTTTTGTTTCACAATATATATATATATATATATATATATATATATCAAAGATGTCCCTGTGTATAATTATTATGACAAAAAGCCATAAAGTATAGCTCTCATCATTCTTAACTTCACCATTCAAATGAGGGAAGTGAGTGTTCCTTTACCTCAGTGGAAAGATTACCCAGTACCAACCAAACAGGGGGATAGGTAGGCTTCAGAGATGCTGTGGACACTTGGCAGAAGAGACACTAGCAGATAATAATACAAAAGTCCACATACCAAATGGAGAGAAGTGGATTACTAAAATCGTAAATATTCACTTATGGTTCCTACTAGGCTCATCATATAAAATGAAACACATGAGGGGAAATCTGTGTAATAAGTTCTTCATATGATGCGAAATTCAACAACCCAGACCAGCAGAAATGGAGATGATGATGATAATGATGACAATAATTGATAAAATTATGACCTATACATGATTTACTGCTGTATGGCACTAACATCAAAATAATTCAACCTCGGTTTTTATTTCCTGCATTTAGTAGCTACATATATAAACATTTAAACCTGTGATTTGAAATTATAAGAGTAAAATCATGACTGTAATCAAGTAACTTTATGTTTCTGGACATGAAGTACACACATTCTGCCTTCACAAAACACAGTAGCATACAAACAGTCAAAGAATATGATGATGGTTCTTCCTACCTTAATCTGTCTCTTCATGGTAATACAGAAGAGGGTGATGAAATACATGACAAGAATGGGCCAAAACACGGGAATGTTGAAGCAATCAAAGAACGTGCAGATCATTGCAATCGTTGTTGACTTTGTCACTGAATACCAAAACTTAAACTCAGGGAGTCGGCGGATGAACGGTCTGAACTCTTCATTTGCCCTTGTGGGTAGTTCTGGACCTTCATCTAAAACATTTCACATTATTCGAATAAGCTAAAGAGATGGGCTGGCACATTTCAAATACATGTCAATAATAAATGTTATACTGACAATTATTTAAATATGTACCTTCATAATCTAATGCAGGATCTATCTTCGGTGAAAGAAATGCTATGAATAGATTTAAGTGGTAAATTCCCAAAGCATACGTGACAATATACCATCCCTGAAACAAAAGACATTGTCATTTCAATAAAATTAATTTTTCAGTAATCTGTGTAATGACACATGTATGGAAAAAAGGACAAGATTGTAGCATGATAAAAGATATATTTAAAAAACTGGGCACAACAGATACATAAATACAATACTGAAAAACAATTAATGCTTTAGCACTGGAATGAAATTCCTGGCCAATCTACAACACCCTAGATTTAACCCTTTGACGCCTAATGGCCCCTATAGTGGTCGTACCGCACTGCTAACCTCTAAACGTTGCATTTTATATATTTATTCAACAAATACAGGTACTGAATATTTTAAACATCGTATATACTCTCCGTTTTTTTCCTCTTCAAAATGCAGTTTGTTTCATAATTCTAACATATTTGGTTCCTGTTTTATTCACGTTTTATATACAGGCACCAAAAGGTTAAATTACAGGATTGATTTTTGTCACGCAAAATCTTAAACCCCCTTCAAGGGGGGGGGGCAAGAGGGCTGTACAAGATTGGCCACAACTGGCTGACACATATATTGTGTCACTAGGGAATTGAACCCGGCAAGCTCAGTCACAGCATGTGCATTGTTCAGTACCAAAGGATTATAAAATTTAATACTTGTAACTGAAACAAGTCAAGAGGTTAATACATGCTATGTGTGGTAATACATCACTAATGAAAATTTACTTAGGCTAGTAGGCACCAAGACGTGGTTCTCAATGTCAGTGATTAAGAATTGGACTGATAAAGGCTCACTGCAACAAAAAACTAGCAAGTTAAAACTTCATACCGAATGTCTCAAAAATGGGTAGTTGTCTTCTTCGGTTTTAGGGAGCCACTAAAAAATTTGCATGGAACAACTGGGCAATTAGAAGAGTTCAAATGTATGTTAAAAGTTGAGTTGTCTTTGCCATACCATGAAGGCATACATGGGTAGTGGAAGCACAGCCCCAAGTATTCTCAAATGTGGAACTAGACTGAGGTAAGTGGTTTTGTTTCACACTCCAGTCAGTCTACCCCTAAAAGTATCCACTCCCCACTGAAAAGGAGGCTGCATAGGCCTCACAGTCACTCTGGATGCTTTGCAGAAGAGAAAAATTTCTTGTCCCTGCAGGAAATTTTACCATGATTCATTGTCATCCAATCCACAGGCTACTAAACTACACTACACTGACTACACTAACATTCTTTTTTCCTTCTGATTGCATAAAACTATTAATAATCCATAGAATGTGTGTACTGACATCTGCATATCTACCCCTTGGTTCAGATGACGGGACACATACCTGTAGCAGAAAAACTCTTGCTAGAAAGGCTAATGTCAGAAGGGCTGCAAATATCCACCTTGCCACAGTATATGGTGTAACATCATCCAGCAGTTTCTGGTAGATCTGTAATGTGTGAAAAATTAGATACAATGTTTAATGAAACAACTGAAAGTTACATTTTGTTGCTGCTAACACTAGTCATCAGAGTCATCTGCTGGGGTCCACAGAGGAAATTAGGAAGTCTTCAATACACGCAGACACTTTAAAATTATATCACTCTACAATCTACTCTACAACCAGACTGTTTAATATGCCATCATCACTGCTCATATTTGCCATGAGTATAGTCTGCCAATTTTTGTTCCATTCACTGCAGTTACCATTATATTTTGTACCAACCACAGATGTTGAAAATGGTTTCCTTCAGATCACACACACACATCATGTCTAACACATACGTTGTTTAATGCATGTCAATGTTCTGCTGGCAAACTTGAAAACAATATGTTCTGAATACTTTGTTCCACATCACCTTCAGTATGAGAATACACATTGTATTCTTGAACATACCCCAAAAGTAAAATGAAGTGCATGGGTTCAGACATGACAAATGAGAAAGCTACAATCCCTTATTTATTATTCTTTTACCAACAGCATACTGAAAAAAATACATTAGGTGCCCTGTAATTGGACAAGGTTTCAAAAATTGGTGTCATACTGTAATATAGTCTCAGAAACAATCTAACCAATAACCCTAGCTGCACTCACAGCACACATTACATCACCATCAACTCATATGATGTGAACTTGAAGGTGAAGAACAGAATTTTTAACAGACCAATATCTCTTATTCTGGGAGTTTACATTTCCACTGACAGGAAAAGAAGCTACCTCATGAAAAACAAGTTTTTCCATTCTTCATCCTATACCATTTCACAAAACTCGGTTGTGCATAAAAATGTATGTCACGTTTGTGAACCACAATCATCTAATATGGCTGCAAATGCTGGAGTTTTGTTGCATTTCATGCTAATGACACGTACACATCACTTCCCATTGCAATTTGAACCAATATTTTCTTAGTGATGTCTCCACTCCAGCACCATCACCTGGTTCTTCCTCAGCATGTGTCTTTTCCATGTTTTCTTACTGTGTAAATTGGAATTTGTTACTTGAAAAATCTTTTCATGTAAATGTGAATTCTTCTCTTAGAACAGGCACATAAGGAAACTTTAAACCAAATTTGCAACTTCTTGGAGATACTGTATGTAGCATATGTACTATACAAAACATGAACTGTTTGAATAAAATCCACACAGCAACTGTAGAAGACTCAAACAGTCCTCACAGTGCCTCTAACAAGCAGGGTGGGAATAAGTTGATGAGTGTGATGTGACTGAACCAATGGAAACTGACTTGTGACTGTGGACCTTATAAAACAGTGGGCTTATATCATTTATACAATACAGGCTAATGTGCTAAAAAACATCCAATAACAGTTGTATACATGTATACAGTATTAACATAGTTTACAATTTGCATCACGGCAAATACACGAACTTTAAAGTTCCATAATGGACTACTGACACAAATAATGTACACTCTATGTTTACATTTTAAATATAAAGTAATGGTAGAACACTTAAAAATTTTTAAAACTTGCTATTCTGTGTAATTATTTCTTTTGTAAGAATTGGGCTTTGAAGACAATGAGTTTCCAAACATAAAACAAATAGCAATTTATTATGTACCCTTTATATAGTGTTGGGCAGAATAACTCCTTTAAAAAACCTTACTTTGGAGGGGGGGAGGGGGAGTTTGTTAACTGTCATATAACAAATATAGCGATGGCCTGCCTGACTGTAGATGAAATGGGTCTGTGTAGCCATTTACTGAATGCACTCACTGCCAACTTCAGTCTTTCAACATCAGATCACAAATGAATGTTACATTCCCATTAATGCATGTAGTACACTATCATACCTGTTGTAACCGTTTCCAAGCCTGGTATAAAACATTCCCCTTCGAATTAGAAACTGTATCATCACCTTGCATCATCATGGGTATCGTCCCACATCTACTAGTTTACTGGTCCAGTGATGAATTCCCTGTAGGCCTGCATGACATACATATCGCATCAGGTTATGTTCCATATTCATATTACACCGTCAAATAATATATAACAACCGGCTTCATCCAGCTACACAAACGACAGAACGGCATGCAGCATCGACAAAGCGTACAGCGAGTTATAACTGATAAATGGAATATTCAAGGCAGAACGTTTTGTGCTGAGAAGAAATAGAAGCAGACGAAACTCAAAATAAAGTACCCATCACGTCTATAAAATATAAACGCCTTCACACAGAAATATTGTTGCATGCTATACACCATTCAGAGCACAACACTGCTTGCTGTATGCATTCATTTTACACTTACATGAAACTTTCCACGTCAATCAACTTTCCTCCGTACAGAACAATTATCACGGGTTACTAACCACAGATTACCTATGATACGCATATGCAACTCTGTGCATCATATTTGTCACGTAATGCGGGGCATACTATTCTGTAATCTCTGAATTCAAAGTTGCAGCAAAAGTCACGGAAACAGTGGCCCAACCGTTCAAAATGTCGAGCATCACCGTGTTTGAAACACAAGGTCAAGGATCCGAATTTCTAGTCTAAGCGGCTTCACTTCCCAGAGCAAAGAATTCCTTAGCCACCATTGTGCCATCCTTAAATCGTATATGCAGATTCCATTCTTTATAAACCAAACCCAATGACACAACATTTAGGTGGTAGGGGTAGAAGACAAAATTTTTAATACACCATGCATTACGATGTAGTCGTTTATATTATTAACATTGCTACAGCGAGATAAGTCAAATAAAACTGACACACACAAAAAAAAAATAATTCTCTGCTTAATGACACTTGTATTTTCCTTTACATATAGGCCCACGTCTCCAGGGCGTAACGACGGTGGGGCGGCTTGGGGGGAGGGGTTCAACCCCCCCCCACCCGAAATTCCAAAATCGTGCCAAACTCAACCTGATTGTGTGAAAACTGTTAAAAATTGCTGAATTTAGGACGCCAACACCCCAAGATGTTTGGAAAAAAGGCAGTAAAATTCTAAAACTACATAGGATCGCAATTGTTTTACATTAGCAGTGACAAATAAATTGGTTGTCATCATAAATAGTCTTAAGGTACCAAAAATTAAGAAAATTTTACTATATGAAATGAAATTTCTTGTGCCAAATTACAGCTGTCTCCAGAACCCCTGACTAGGGGGCTGCCGCCCCCAGATCCCCGTTATCTCTGTCCTCTGTCCTCAACTGAATTTGTTGAATACCCCCCGAACAAAATTCCTGGGTACGCTACTGCACGTCTCACGTCCTGCGCAGTCTCAGTCCAAACTCTATAATCATTAATCTGCACCTCTTCCTCTCCTATTCCTTTACGCTCGTACTGGTTTATGGACGCCCAGCTCCTAAACCTGTTTCCTCCCCTCGCGTTGAAGTCAAAATGTTCGTCGCATTTTCAGAAATGTCGTATTGTATGACTTGTAAAACCCCGGGACATTTGGTGTCCTGAACTACATTTTGCAAGACGCCGGGACAGAATTTTTTAAAATACATAAACCGGGATTGTGACGGGAAGACTGGGGGAATTGGTCACTACGTGAATGTTAACACTGTTAATTAAGTTAATTAGTACTAATGATGCCCACACTTTCTTACAGCCTATGAATCTTCCAACCCATTTTAACTGGATGATGTTTTTAATGTTCATTCTAAAATTAAAATACAATATGTGAAAGCAATTGATATTACAAAAATTTATATCTCAGTAATTAGTAACATTACGTAATACTGTTGTAAGCTCCTCCTTATACAACTGTACATAACCTGAGGATGGCCTAACGCGACCAAGACACGTAGCTCAGTGTGGATTTCAATGAACAAGCGTTGTCTTACACGGTTGATTGGATTCTATACATTTAACTTTCCCGCTTAGTAATTGACAACAAAATGCCGGAGTAACTTCAGCATTAATTACATGTTCATGTTTTATAACCAGGACTTACTAACGTAGTGCAGCGCATAATATTAATAAGTGTATGTTCTACGCATATAAAAAAATGATATATTTGCGTTAGTACTTTCAGCGGTAAATATTATACAACTCGGGTTTCAAGTAACAAGACGATTCAAGTAGTGTCAACAACATGGTAGGAGCTTTAAAGTTTGGAAGCTTGTGTTCTTGTGTTTTAACGCTTTAATTATACTACCAGTCACGTTTCAAATTTCATATACAACTAGCAGGGCTAATAACAGTGGTACAATAAGAATTAGCACATCTTTGAAATGTCACTTCTAGTGAAAGATTATACTTGGAGACAAACTGAAAAGGTCGTTGTGATCAGAGTGCCTTTAAAAGGCGTGCACCACAGCAGAGTTGATATATTTTCTTCTGACAACTATATAAAGGTATGTTTTATTGGACTGCTATGCAACACGCGTACAATTACGACTTCTCTGTACTCAGTACAGAACTATTCATTAGCGACTTTTTTTTTTTTTTTTTTTTTTTAAGTCCCTTTTTCTTCCTTTTTTTTTTGTTTTTTTCCTTTTCTTTTTTTTAAAAAAACTTTACAGCAAGTGTTTTTTTTTTTTGGTTTAATTTT
>Ga0123357_10000968_pt1 | contig 29216 bp, 22 predicted proteins | sample TergutEmb28metaG_FD_89873 | JGI IMG/M metagenome (GOLD analysis project Ga0123357, IMG submission 89873) | Embiratermes neotenicus P4 segment gut microbial communities from Petit-Saut dam, French Guiana - Emb289 P4 | ecosystem: Host-associated > Arthropoda: Insects > Digestive system > Gut ...
ATCACACCAAAATTACAATCAAGGTGCCTTCTCGGAAGACCGTGGTAGCGTTCATTCTGGTAGGAGTTCAGCAAATGAAGAGTTGCGTAAGGATAGGTAAGTATGATAAGCTGTAAATACATAACATTATTTTCCAAGTTAAGAATATGAAGCATGAAATTAATTGTGAAATGAACCTAATATTCAGAATTACACAAGGGTGAAAATGGTGGTCGTATATTTACAGTAATTTTGTTGATAACTAAGACCCACACCGTGGTGCAGAGTTTGTCTTGAGAAGCTGATAGTCATTTGGGTTGTTGAGCAGAACAACAGGGTTTATTAACGTGTTTGTAGTGGCTCACCACAGGTCCTGTGTCAGTGAGTTTGCTATTAACTGTTGGGGTATTATAAAATTGTATTTAATTTATGTTTTTAAGGTTAGTTGTCAGATTGACAATTAGGGCCCATCTTTACTGCTGCAGAACTGGGTGTTAGTGAATGGAGAAATCACAAAAAAGTTGTTGTCTACCAAAGAAAGTATCCATAAACAGTGAGACCTGCTATGTCATGACAGTGACTGGAGATTGCTATCATCTGGGATGTGATGCTGTTTGCTTATGGCCATCTGTTTTGAAGTTCATTCTTTGGTATTTTAGGTTGCATCACCTTATAATTTTTGCCACACTGTTTGTATTTGTTGGTTGTAGCTGACATATTGATTAAAGTGCCCTTTAAATTTCAAAGAACCTGACACTCAAAGAATGCTGCATCCCAAAACAAAACCAATATTTTGGCTGATTTAAGTTAAATTGACTTACAAAAACGCTTTATGGTTTTTCTGAGGGATGCTCTCATTGTCCTTTTGATACACACGTGAATTAGTTCATGCCTGCATACAGGAGGAGCCAAAATGAGGAGGAGTTTGTCACACAATGCAGTGAAGAAACTACACTTATTTAAGTTTCAGTACTATCTTTGATGACATTTTTCTCTTCATATTAATGAACATGGGGCATGTTTTGACACAATGTCATTGGTACATTTTGATGATGCCCTTTTGGGTCAACATCTTTTCTTTTTCTTTCTTTCTTTCTTTCTTTCTTTCTTTCTTTCTTTGTATTTATGACAAGAAAAGTTACTTGTGAGCTGCTGCACTAAATTCTGCCTCAACTTTAAGTGAATGCATATTGTTACTCATGGTGCATGCATATCACTTAGCAAGGTGATAGTGTCTGTTATGTAAAGGTACAGTTGTCTTTGTGCGCACCATGAAGACATGTGGGAGTGGAGGTATAAAGCACTTAACCTAAATGCTTGATGGAGGTGAGTGGTCAGCTTAACTCCCTGGCCCCTGTTCCCTTGGGGAAACAGTGCCCACTTCCCACTGAATAGGAGGCTGTATGTAATTTGGGGCTGGCTGGATGCTTTCAAGAAGTGAAAGATATCTTGCTACTGCCAGGAATTGAACCATGATTGCATGGTTGTCCATCCTGTAGCCTAGTTACTGTGGACACTGCCGTCCTGGCTGCTCTATGAACGACATTCATCACTATGTTAACGATATATATCTGATGCTCTTGTGGAAAGTATCCTGCACCAGAATATTCCAGTTACATTTCTCACTCACTGATCCCATTCCATCGCATTTCATGTATGTTTGAGTACAGTATGTGGGCAGGAGATACCAGTTTGAATGTGGAAGAATATCACATTGTGTTATGATGAAAGAACTTGTTATATGTGGTGGATTATCTTCCTGTACTTTGCAGTTATTTTCATCTTGCAGATATGAGGACAGAATAGGAAACATAATTTCCTGTTCATGGAGAAACATTGCTGTTATTTTTGTTGGTGTTCGAATAAAGCAGTTGTCAATATTAAGTTCTAAAATTCATATTATAATTTTAAAGTGCTCGAAATTCAGAGTGAAAATCTATACAATCAGAGGCAGAAGGCAGCCCATGTTTCCTAAAGAATAAAGGAAATAGTGGTGTTGATGATATTGTGTTGTGATAGAATACTTTTAACTGATGACAAAATCATACACGAATTTTACTTTGTAATCAGACAGAACTTTTTCAAACTAACGATGTTCTGCTTCGTCATATGTGGCTAAGGGTTTGCGTTGTTCTGTAATGTGAAGCTGTCAAATATGGTGGGTGATGTCTCTTAACTGTACAGTTATCCTCCTATTGCAGATATGAAAGGACAGGACATTTTCACTCTCATGATTACTACCACTCATCATCTTTTACGGGTGATTGTGACAGTGGGAGGTGAGATTAGTTTCTCAACACCATATAGAGTTGTTAATTTTCATAGTCTTTTAATTTATTTCAGTTGTTTGAGTTGTATTCTCATAGTTATGTGTCTAATTTATGTATGTAGATTGATGTGTATTCTTTATGTGTATCTGTTGCTGTTCGAGTACTTTGAGCTCAGGGATCCAAACTTAAATTTTAAACTACTTCTGAACACATCCTATAACCATCACATTATGGAATTACCTGATGGATTTAGAAGTGCAGAAGTATGTAGTGCACTGTATTACAGTGTGCTACAGGGTAGCATTTGAATTTGGTAATGAGATAGGGGTATGGTCATATAAGTGGAATTTTTGTAATTTATGAACTCATCTTTGATTTTATGAATGCCTGCACCTTTGACCTCTTCTAGTAGTACTACCACTGGAATGAGTACCTGTGGCCAAGAAGTCACCATGCCCCTATCTAAGTGTAGCACTTGGACCAGTATATGCATGCTGTGTGCCTTTGGTGTTGTGGGGAACTTGATTAAGGAGTGTACCAACACTATCAGTTGCATGGGATTGCAGGGCATAGTTAGAGAGGGTTAAACCATTGAATTTAAAGTCATATCATCCAGCATTCACAAATCTGCTCTCAGACTTTGACATGAATTGACACTGATGCCTGTAATTCGCTGTTCAACTCTTCTCATATATATGACACACATGCAGATGCACTGTGCATTATCTCTTGCCCATTGGTAAAGTGAAGCGAAGTGAAGTAGAGTAAGGTGATCTTCTGGCAACTCTGTGTGTTAATGCATCAACAGAATTTTCACTGTAGAAGCATTAATAGAGAAGTCCTAAAAGGAAAGTTTTTGTGCACACAATCTTGATTCCTGCTTTTGAAGTCAGAATTCGGTTAATGGTTAATTATTGATGGTTTACAGCATAATGATAATCTGTTTCACAGATCAGGGATTGCGTTGATTTTGGTGCTAACAGTAACAGAAATTCACCTTTTATCACAAACATACGAGATTTTGGCTTATTGTTCAGCCTGTTTTAAAAATGCTGTTGTGATGAAACTTTCTCTGCCGTTAGTTACTGTAACGGGCACATCTGCCTGATATTCAGTGGGCATGTTATAATTATTTGTTTTAAACCTTTAGTTGACAGCCATTGTGTAGCAATTTCATCTAGTGTGTCATCTGATCAGGTATCTGAAGGCCCTGTTGTATTGGTTCTTAGTTTAAATTCTTTGGTTGCTAGCAAGTAGTTGGTAAAGTCAATATTAGGGTGGTTGTCTTTTAAACTTATGGATAAGCTGAGTGCACCAGACTTTTCCCAGCATTTATGTTGTTGTTGTCTTACCATGCCTTAATCATGTGACCTCCTGCCTCATCCTACCTGTTATGTGTATTGAACGATGCACTGTAACATGATGCCTGTCACCACATATGTAAAACGAGGAATATGTTTAGGAGGACTGTAGAAAAGTGCAAATGTGTTGAGGATGAAGATAGAACCTTCATGTTGTGCTAACAGCATATGTTTTGTAATGCTCAGAGGCTCCCTTTCTCGTGATAAACATTGAACATGATTAAACATGTTTGTGAGGCTTCTGCTGCCTGATAAATTGCCTTGGTTCATTAGTGGTGTGCCTGGATTAAAAGGTGATTTTACCAAAATAGATTTGACAAATTTGCTGTCATGTATAGATAGTAGTATAGGGGCTTGTGTGTATTTGGACATTTATGATGATATTGTTGGGGGGGTGATGGTGGTGCAGTTGGCTGAGGCACTGCCCCAAAAGACTGGGCATTCTAGGTTCAATTCCTGGTAGGGTCCTTGAAAAATTTTCAAGTGATGTATTCCTTTTGTCCATATTCATTGGCTCTGGGGTCCACTCAGACTCCGGCTGGCAAGTGGAGCTGACAGCTCTGCCATCCTAGTTGTGCCAAATGTCAAAGGATGACATCCTAACATTCGATTCCCCTCCGAGCCTTCATGACTAGTTATGGGAAAGCTAAATCTAAAGCTAAAAGATGTGGTGTTTATCCGTACATGACTAGTGGCATATTTTTAAATTGATAACAGTTTTCTTAAATGAGAAATATTAATGAAACTCTTTCAGATGTTTTCCTTGTCACCTGTGTGTGTGTGTTTTTCTGCCAACATTGTAGAGACTTTTTCTTTTGCATTTTGAACTTTGAATATAATGTTTGACTTTCAATTTCATTTTGTTCTGTATACATCACTTAAAACTTCCCGAGCATTAAATGTAGTGCTAATGTTGACATTGTTTCAGCCTGTTGAGTTGTTCAAATGAAACTGAAAATATAAAGTGATGAAGCACATTATATAGGCATCGACTTTATGCCTACATCTCCTATAAATTGCAAATTCATATCACCGTTTCAGAAATACTGTGGAAAATTTACGTAACTGTATGCATTTCTGGTCTCTTGTATGGCATTGCTAGAATATGTTCTTATAACCATGGAATTCTGTACATTTGATGTAAATTCTTTTGACTGTATGGCTGTGTTAGTACTTGTAGTTTCTATTCATCTTCCGTGTTTTGTTTGCTTTAATTTTGAGAAGGTTGGAACAAGCCTTACTTTTTCTTGGAATGGGTTTTGAGCGGTATAAACTTCTGTATCTGTTGAGAGAATGGTAGTTTGCAGGCTTTGTTGATGCTATAATAATTATTTACAAGAAAATTACCATATATTAGCTCATGCACTGCACAGTAAGTTTTCCAAAGTTGGCAGCTTAGAAGCAGTGATTGTAGCACTCTTTTTACTTTTGGATCTTTTTAAGCGCATTGTGTGTGTGTGTGTGTGTGTGTGTATATACGACAGTGAATGGACGGAGCTGACCAAATTTTAGGAAGAAGTTACTTGAGTGATTTTAGCCAAAACTGCTGTGTCAGTGTATGTGCCATTAGTGATGGTTATGGAGTTATTCAAAGCTAAATAATGACAGTAACTGGTAGAAATATTTATTGTACAACTGTTACTATGTAATAAATGTTGAAACTAGTAATAATTAGTTGTATCATATATTCTACATTTCATTATGGCTTTATGGATCTTCAGACTTACCCGCCTGTCCATGTGTGCCATTGTGAGTTTTGTTAATGGAGATGGTGATCGTCGTATTTGGATCATAAAATAAGGCTGGAAAATATATCAGAAATGATGGTGCCCAGTTTCAGGATGTACTACCGCGGTAGCACAGTGGTTAAGGTGCTGTGCTACAAATTGGAAGGTCGCTGGTTCGATTCCAGCTGGTGTCAGTGGACTTTTCACTGACATAAAATCCTTCCGATCGCACTATGGCCCTGGGGTCGACTCAGCCTCTAACAGAAATGAGTACCAGGAGTATTTCCTGGGGGTAAAAGCGGCCGGTACATAAGGCTGACAACCTTATCACCATCCTGTGCCGTTGTCACGAAATCTGGGAACCTTAACTTCCTGGAACCCTCTGGGCCTGTCAAGGCCTGTAACGGGACTGCTTTACCTTTTACCTTTTTTTTTACTGCTGTTGGAATATGTAGTGTAGTTATAGTGTGAAAAGATACTAGTTCAAAAGTATTTATAACAGTACTTCTACATTGTACAACAAACATATCTACAAATAATTTTATTGGTATTCAAATTTGAATATTCGTAATTGTGAACCAGTTCACCTATACTATAACCATTATAATGCATTCTGCAGAGGTCTGGAGCACACAGATTCATCTATCATAGAGGATCCCACTGCCACAACTCCACAGAGACTGACACCAGCCAAATTTTCTACTGCTCATATTAAAGGTAATGGGGGTTACATGATTTTGTACTAAAATGTTTAATGTTTCCTCATAAGTACTTGTGTTTCCACATACCAAGCAAACGTTAAGAACCAATTTTTACGTTTTGTTGACCGTGCATCCTAATATAATGATAGTCTTTTTTTTTTTTACCAACTTGATGCACAAAATCTTTATTTTAATACATTTATTACATTCCTCTACATGTTTTGAGCACTATAGCGCTCATCTTCAGAAGGACAATTGTATTAACACAGCATCTAGTATCATCATTCTCTCTGGGTGACTGTTCAGTACACAGGTTACGAGAGGACCTGTGTACTGAACAGTCACCCAAAGAGAGTGACGATACTAGATGCGTGTTAATACAATTGTCCTTCTGAAGATGAGCACTATAGTGCTCGAAACATGTAGAGGAATGTAATAAATGTATTAAAATAAAGAATTTGTTCATCAAGTCAGTAAAAAAAAAAGACCCATTAAGAACCAAATTTCTAAGTAGAGGCTAGTTTTATGCATGGCACCTTCTTAGTGGTTTTCAGTAGTTTGTTTTCCTTGCCATTCTTAGTTGTATTGCCAGGTGCTCTGTCAAGTGTCATGAGTTTAGGAGATTTTTGTTCTAACATTTTATATTTTGACAAAACAGACTGTGTTGCTGCATATATAAAAATTTTGTTGCCATTGCTTGGTTCATGTCTGCAGACATAAAACAGATTACAGTATGTGGGCATAGGAGGAAATGAGGTTTAGATATACAAATGAAATGATGACATGAAACAGTTTTAGTCCTAGGCATAATACCTGAAGTGTTGGTGGTGGTACTAATTTTCTGTGGAATTTCTGGAAATGAAACATTCATGTTGGTACGACAGTTCAGTCTGTGGCAGTGATTGGGTTAACTATTAGAGTATCTGCACAGATCCTCATCTACTTGTGCTTGCTGCAGCATCTTGTTGTATTATAGGTATCCTCACAGCAAGAGGACAGGTTGTGAAAATACTGCCCCATTATCCGCTGGATGGCCAGCCTGCAACTGTGGAAATCCATGATATGCAGGGCATGGTCACTTCAGATGAGACTGTGAAAGAATTACGAGGTTTTCCAGGGCCACTTGTCAGGTAATGCTTTGGAGTGCTATACAAAATTCATTACTTATTGAAAAGTTTTAATAATTAACATTCATTGTTTACTTTGTTACTGGGATTTGCTTGATGTAAATTTTTAAATTAAAAAGTAATGTGGTAAGCTAGATACAGCCCCACAGAAACACAAACAGGCTGTGAGTATAAGGGCAGCCAGTTACGTGAAGACAGGATAGAACCAACTCATGAAATGTGTGGTACATAAAATATACCTAAGGCCCTTGAGTATTGTAATGGTGTGCACTTGTTGTATCAACCATTGTCACATACATTTAGACAATATTTGTTCTGATTTTACCTGAAGGTTGCAATTGGCTGAGAAGTGTAAGCAACAATAAGAATCTTTCATTGCATAATATTTCCTGGAAAGTTGCAGATTAATGTAAATAGTCTTCTTGAAGATATGTGGAATCAATTGGAAAACTTGTCATTTGGAGACTGCATAGCTATGTGGATTGGCTAGCTGAGTTTGAAGTATTAGTATGGCTGACATTTTCCAATTTGGCCTACTACTGATTGTGATAATGATTTATTAAAGTAATGGCCATCCAATTGTAGCATTCATAAAAGCACATGTTCTTATCATAAGAACATAATTAAGGCTGATGTTATAGCAGTAATATGAGCTCCTACAGGCTTACATTTGACATTATCCTTCTGGCCGCACTGTATCCCTGGGGCCAATTCAGCCTGTAACAGAAATGAGTACCAGGAATATTTCCTGGGGGTAAAGGTGGCCATTGCATAGGGCTGACAACCTCTGGGCCTGTCCAGACCTGTACAGGGATTGCTGTACCTTTGCAGACTTACATTGTGAAATATGATGATACAAAAGCAGTACAATTACAAACAGATTATAATTACTCAGCTAATTTAACCTTTTAACAACCATATTGATGTTAGTGCGTGGTTTATGAAGAATGTGAGTATTATTTGAAGAGAAATAGATAAATTATGACATAAGTGGCATTGGCATGATGTGGAAAATAAAAAAGAAGTTATACAGCTTGTCTTTAAAATGTAATAAATTTCCTTGTTGTCTAAATATATAAAATTAATTTCTAGGAGTGTTTTATATGTGCATTCATGAACACATGTCATTTAAATGTTGAAATGTGTCATAATTGACAACTCTGTAATGGCTCATAACATTTATATATAGTCTTCTTTGTCACAATTCATTACACATTTGTGTATTATGTAAGCCTGCAAGAGCTCCCATTATAAGAAGTACAGGCTTAGGGATTTTCACTTAACTACTCACCTAGAATGGTTCTGGGCCACCCTCAGCTTGTTATCCAGCATATCATTCCCTGGTGATAGTGCAGCTTGTGTGTGAAGTTGAGCACTTGCATATGTGTAGTGCTGTGGTCCAGCAAGTATGGAATCTTACCTCCACATCATCTGAAGACCATCATGATGTTGGGCTCACTCAAGGTTAAATTTGAACGCGTGTTATCTGAATTGGGATGATTAGTTTCATAATTTTAAAATACTGTTTTATTAACGTTTTGTACATTATGTGATATTGCGCACTTAGCTGTGTTGATGTGTTTGGCCATCTTCATCAGTTCTAATGATATCTATTTCAGGGGAGTTACACACAAGAACTCAGTAATAGCATTTTGCATGAGGAAATTGAAGATGGCAGAAAGAGATCCTGAGCTGTTTGATCGTGAATCAGTTATTCTTTTGTGGAAATTACTTATACTACTTCTAAGACAAAATGGGGTAAGTAGGTACTCATGAGCAGAATATAGGAGTGCATGTGAAATACAGTGTATTTTTTAATCACCTGAGTGCTTCCTCTGAAACCAGGGTAATCTTGGTGCTATACTCTGCAGATTACTCTTGTCAGCAATTTCAGGATGTTGTAGTAGTAGGTTGTGGAGTGGTACTGAACAGTGCAAGATCAGCTTAGGTTGGCTTGTAGTCTAACACAACTGTGTCAAGTTGACACAGTTGTGTTAGACTACAAGCCAACCTAAGCTCATTCACACACACAACGGGGATGACACACCTCCTAGAGGTGCAAGATCAGTTTTGTATGAATATTTTGAAAATGTGCAACTTGTGTTAAGCTAGTTGCATGTAACATGATAAAGAAGTGAAATGAGAGTGCAGCATGAGTAAAGAGAATTCTGCAAGCTCTTTGTTCATGGTCTAGTATAAACTTGTATTTGATATGTAGTTAATTAGTCATGTAGTAGAGTGCATCTCCTGTTAGTCTGTTAGTGCTGGGTGGCTTTATTTTCATCGTACCACAGCAGTCATATTGTTGTGATGCTACAAAAGTGGTTGTGGTGGAATGTGGCATGTTGTACCTGGCTAGGTAGTGCAGATTGTGCAAAATTTACATTGTCTGCACTATGTATCTTTAAAGGACGCTTATTTATATGAAGAGTTACTTAACATATTGTGATGTATAATAATGACTGCAGTTGTTATTTCAGTAAAAAAAGAGGCCATCTGTCTACAACAGGCAAATGCTGTTTCATGCCATGATTATTTTTTATTCAGAATATGTAACTTTTATTTTGTGTACCTTTGATGTTACCAGCAGCTTTTGAAATGTTTGTAACATACCAAATAGTTTTCGGCTTTACAAATTTGTATTGGCTTTTGCATATGACCATCTTGCACGGTACAAGTTTTAACATAGTAACAATTTTGTATTTCAGACAGTTGTAGGAGCAGATATTGCTGAACTGCTGCTGTCACAGTCAGGTAGTCCAGAAACTACTAACATCAGTGCTGCATCAGCAAATGTACATCATTCTGCACCATCACCTGCTGTGTCACAACCTAGCAGCATCCATGATGTGCAAGATGAACTAAATGTGCATCGTGCATCTTACAGGTCAGAAGCAGAGTTGACAGTAGAATTCAGAGAATATTTGCTGTATGGAAACAAGAAAGAAGCCTTAGGTGGGTATAAATTTTAATTAAAAGAATGTTTACATTACAGATTTTGAAAACCTTTTGTTATGTCGTCAGTACTGTGGTGTTAACCAACACTAATAGACTGGCATTTATATTTTCATTTATTACATGTTATGTAAGAGAGGTTGAGTTATCTTATGTGTGTTCAATGTTACCTGTACTATGGATCTAAGTTTCCTGATTACCACAGTACTTGAACATCCACTGTACCACAGGATGCTACAAGGGGAGTTGTTGAATATGATGCACCTGTTTCCATGTGTTTATATTGTGAGCTGCTCATAGCCTACTTTTGATATCTTACAAGGAAACATTTCCTTTTGTGCCAGGTAATTTGTGAACAAACAGATTTATAATTAAAATTGGTATGAATTTGTGTCACTAGATGCCACTTCTCCCCTATGCATTTTAATTACTTACCATTGGTGATACCATCACAGTAGGTGAACTTGTGATCAGGAGTGACACTGATGTCGCCTTAATGTAGCTTTATTGAAGCTTCATATATGTATGAAGAACGTAAAACAACATGACAGCTACATGAAATGACCTTTTCAATTTGATGGTAATTACTAATGAACCAGTTGAACTATGAATATTAAACAGTCCAGACCTCAGGACCTGATCATGCACCCTGCAGCCTGAACTTTCTGGCTCATCACTGCCATATTTGCACATTCTTATCAGAGTTTGGATGAACTATTTTTTAAGCTGCAGTTTGTGCTGAAGTTCTCTATACTTATATTTATAGCACTGGTTCATGCTTATAGTGATTAAGAGGTTGTGCATTTATTGGTTGTGTTGTTTATGCACCATAAAATAATTTACTCTTAATAAGAATAAGGAGATTTTGTTTCTATACCAATTTATTGTTTTGCAGAATGGGCCATGAAGCATGGACTCTGGGGACATGCTTTGTTTCTAGCTTCGAAGATGGATCAGAGAACATATGCCAATGTAATGATGCGATTTGCTAATGGACTTGCTATGAATGATCCATTGCAAACTTTGTATCAATTGATGTCAGGACGTCAACCAGCTGCCGTTACAGTATGTACTTTCCTTAGTGAAGTGAAGTATTCTTGACATGAAATAGCGTACCATTTGTAAGGTGTGCACAGGGCAATTAACATTGGTCCCAGACTCCTTCACTGTCCCTCTAACAAGTACAGTGGCCTGAGCTTACACTATGTCCCCTCCAATCCCTTTCTACCACCCTGTTGTACATGCTGGTTCACATCTGTTACGTACAGCATGTATAAAAATTGTTGCATTCATGAACAACACCAAATTAATATTTATGCTCTTGCCAGGGACTGGCTATCTGGACTGGGGTTTTTGATGGTTTTCCTCGGGTCTTTGAGGCTGTGTTAGTATTTGAAATGAGGCTGTGACCTCTTCCTTTGACATTGTCGCCAGTTCATTCACTATTAACCATATCATTGGATGCTCTGTAGGCACTGATCCAGATGGCATTACTGAATATGTGATAAATAAATTGCAGTGCTTTAGTTCACCTTCTGCATTTAGACCAAAGAATGGAATTACGTAAGTTAGGAACTGCTGGAATATGAATGTAGAGATGTAGTGTTTGATGGTGTAGTACAGTGCAAGTAGTAAAGTGATTTAATCGTGTTAGACCAGTGCTGTGTGCGTGCCTTTGTGCCATTACGAAAAAGGTATAAGGACTATGTTTACTTGCTTGTCATCAAAATCTTGTCTGCCGAAGTTTTAATTACTGTATTTACTCAAATGCAAAACTTGGTATTTTCTTTAAATGTGGTGCTGAAATATGTGACGACTTAAATTCACGTATGAATAGCTGAACTGCACTGCACCAAACTGGATTACTCTCAACCAGACCATGCGGAGCCAGACCATTGCCTGCATTGCCATACCATCGTGTGAGATATGTGCTATTCTGAGTTATTACGCAGCATAAAGCTGTAATTCCTTACCTACATTTTGGGACAACCTACCAGTCCCATCTTCAAGGGTCAAGTAATCCAAAAGAACAGAGCATGACTGAAGTTAACTGACATAGTCTTCTTTTTTTGGTACTTTGTCCATCATCTACTTTTCTAAAGAAGCAGTATGTTTTGGAAGCCGGTTCTTGTTTGCGTTTATAGGCAAAGAAGCACCAAACCTAGTGGACACCTCAGATTGAGCTATTGTCGGTCACTGGGCACTTCAGAAACGGTAACTTCTTGAGATATGCATCTAAGAACAGATTCGGTCCAAGGATAGTAACAGGAAAATGGCTAGTTAAAAATAAAATTTAACTACAGGGCTCAAAAATAAAACCTGAACCTGATTCACAAATTAAAAACCATAAAAAGGACTATGAACTCAGACTGACCAGACCCCAGACATAACACAAAAATCCAGAACACATGTATTTAAATTCTTTACACCATTAACACCACCTGGGAGAAAATTGTGAATCTTTATGGGCTCAAGTAATTTTATAAACCAAGAAATATAAATGTATTATTTAGTCAGTGTGGATCATAAGGACATGGCATTGCATCTCACCAGGAGTGACTGTGAAGTGCTGTACGTCCAGTGTAGTGAACAAGACTGATGATATGTTGTGGAATGTCAGTGAAGAGGATGGAATATTGGGGCGGGGGGGAGAGAGAGATGAAGGCACTGACTGAAGGTGGAGACAGTGACACTGATTGGTAAACGTACGAAGAATCTGACAGGTTTTGTATATTAAGTGTATGAAAATAATAGTAAAATATTCTTCTAGCAGACATTTATTTTTGGAGGATCATCATAGATTTGGATAAATACATTTTTCCTTGCAGACTTTTTTTTTTGGGGGTGGTCTTAGTGTTGAGTTGTCTTGCATCCAGGTAAATATGGTACATGTGTGTTGTGAAGCAAGAGTTTTGTTTGCTCATTGAGTCAGGTTTCTAGCTTTGATAATAAAGCTGCCATTTGAGTCTCACTTCTTGATCCTTTTCGCATAGCTGTGTGCTTTTTGCCATTTAAGTATGCTTCCAAGACCATTTTTATGTTGTTAACCCCCAGAATTGTAAGGTGGGCTGGACATATGTGATGCGTTAAAAAGGCTAGAAATGTTTACAGAGTTTTAATTGGAAAACTCGAAGGGAAGAGAGGCCTAGGCACAGATGACGGATAATATTGAAATGGAAGCCTCATGTTTGGTGGGTAGTGGGGTCTGTTTCTCTGGGGCAGAGCAACTAAGATGTCATGCTGACCACTCACCTCTGTGTAGTGCTGAGGTTACAATTGAGTGAAGCTGTACCTCCATTCTACCATGTTTTTGCATGGTATATAATGAGAATAACTTCACCTCTGCTGTACCCTTATCCTGAAGAAATATGTTGGGGTGAGGAATGGATGCAACTGGCTGATGATGAGGTGTGGGTGTTGGGGAATGTGGTAATTAAACTTAAGGTTCTTTAAAATGCAAAAAAAATTCCTTTTCTGGCTGCCGAAGTGTTAGCTTCTCAGAAACTCAATGTTGCATGGAGTTAAGTAAATTATATAATTTGCCTCTTAAGGACATACAGTACTTGTACAGTACACTGTTGGTTATGGGGCTTATGACTAGACAGAGGGTTATTCTCTTATGAAATTTTGAATGTTTAATTTCACAGCTAGTCAGACTTTGGCTTGGCTGTCATGCAGTTGTTGTTCTAGTTACGTCTTTGTGTATGAGGCATTTACTAAAGGAAACACATTGTATGTGCTTGTTCTTAATTATTATATGGCCTTTTCAGTGCTGTGCAGATGAAAAGTGGGGGGACTGGAAACCACATCTTGCTATGATACTGTCCAACCCATCCCAAAGGCCAGATCTAGACCATAAAGCAGTTATTACTCTTGGTGATACTCTGGGTAAGTGAAAATGAATTGAATTTTAGTAGGGTACTTTAAAGTGTAAAGTGAGGTTTAAATACACATTGTATGTAAACAGTAGGATATAACTTGTGGATCTTGCCATATAAAGTTAACAATGTCAGTTTTATAAGGAATGTAGTAGAGCAGAGTGTGCAGATTTTCCAAAAATCAAGAACAACTTTAGAATTCTAGTTCCACTGGGGACTCACAAATAGTAGATACTGCTGTATAAAATTTAGTCATTCAGGCATACTCACATGTGGCATTTTTACACCCCTTTGGTGGAGGCTGATGTAGAAAAATTGTTCACTTTGAGCAAATTGTGTGTAATGAAATGTTTGTGTGTGACATTACCATTACCGTATTACCATTGCTGTATTGTCAATGTTGCAGGTGCGCGAGGATGTCTACATGCGTCTCATTTTTGCTACTTGATGGCTCAATTGGAGTTTGGAGTATTCAGCCATAAGTCATCAAAATTAGTGTTGCTTGGTTCTTCACATTTCAAGCCTTTTGTAGAATTTGCAACAAATGAAGCTATCCAGATGACAGAGATTTACATATATGCATGCCAGTTGGCAGAACATGAATTTAATGTTCCACAGTTCCAGGTACCTCTTCCTTGATTGTCTGCAAAATTAAGCAGTTACAAAATAATCTTGATATATTTTGTATGAAATTTACAACACTTTTTTTAATTGAGTGTGTGTTTTCACTTCACTGCTGCTTCACAGGCCTTCAAGTATTTATATGCAAAACGACTAGCTGAGTTTGGAATGCTAGCCGAGGCAATCCATTATGTGGAAGTTATAGCTGGAGCTATCCTTCAGCGACCTACAAGTTATAGTGCTGGTTTTACAAAGGAGGTATATGAGCTAGGGGATCAGCTCAAGTATTATGATCCAGTATACAATAACGGAGATGGAGAGGCAGTGGAATTGGCAGACCCATCATGGTTGCGAGGTCTACACAGTGTGATTCACAGTTATAATGTGAGTACACTACTTGTAAAGCATTGCTTAAAGGTTTAACATTTCAAATGTTTTGACAGTAGTCCCCCCCCCCACTTTTTTTTTTTCAAATAATACAATAACATCTTAAGGAGTTAATGAAACTGAGTAATTCTTCAATTAAGTTGAGCTGAAGCCACCTGATACAGATGGGAAAACTGACGTACTTGGAGGAGACCTGTCCCAATGTCACTTTGTCTTAAATCCAGCATGATAGGTGCTGCATGCTTAAGTACTGTCACATAGTATAAACCAAGAAAACCCAATGTAAATAGCCTGGATTCATTTTGCCTACTAACACAAAACCTTAAAACATAAGCCTCGAATCCACCCAACAAGGATGTATGTAATTCAAAATAAACACATACAGAAATAATACGTGTGACTTGCCTTAAAACTAAGAAAAAAATGTCTGTTGCAAGCACAACAAATTCTAAATTGTTTAAAAGCATTTACGATTGCCCACAAAATACATTTGGCAATGATGTACTCCGGTTACAGTGTGGTTTTAATAACCTTTTAGCAGCTTTTACGTAATCAGTAAGCCAAAAATAAGAAAACTACAAATGCAGTATAAGAATACTTATATTTTAATTACTACATAGAATTTAATATGTCATGTGTAGTTTGTAAGATCTAAAAAATTTAATATATGTGCATTTTATTTTGAGTTTTATATGTCCTGTATTCAATGCTTGAAGATGGTCAGTATGACCAACTCATGTAGCATATGTTGACAAGACCAATAAAATTTGATCTGGCTGATGGTTATATGTATATCGATTTTCGGTAGAGGTTTTCAGTGATTTGTATAAATTTTGTGGCTTAGCTTATGTTCATTTCTTTTGAATTTTAGAGTTTTGAAGAGTTTTTCATTCTGAGATTTGTATGTTGGACAGATTGGTATAATTCAGCAGGACATTCCCAGCTATAGTTCAACATCAAATCTGAGCTGCTCAGAAAATGAACCTGTACAGCATGGCACATTTACCACTGATACTATGCAGGTATGAAGTACAGTCATTAAGATGTTAAGGAGAATGTTTTTCTTGTGTGAGTGTAACACTCATTGCTGGTTGCAGGAACCTTTGGCATCAGGTACCAGCTGGCATCAGCAACAAGAGCTTCTGTATTCCTCAGATCACCGTGCACAACAGTGGCCAGTTCAGCATGGAGTGGAGGGTGCCAGTGGTACTGGTGAGCATTATATAGTGGGAAGTTGGCCAAACAGCAGGGTTTACCCAACCTTTTCATTCTGTTACCCTGTAAAATAATGCTTACATTCATGTGGTGACTTATGGGTAAAGCTACTGGTGCCATTACGATTAGGTAGAATATTATTAGGTAATCTTTTAATGTATTATCCAATGTACTGGGGCCCAGAGGAATATATTAAATGCTGTAACAAGACCAAGAGTAGAGAGAGTGGAGAGTGGAGAAGGTTGCAGAGGGAGAGCTATAAAAGAAACACATCTTATGCAGTGAATCTGAAGATGCTGAACACATCAATTTGGAATCTGGTGAAACTGCGGGTTGGAGGTCTGAATTGTCTGATGAGGTATGATGGTGAGAATTAAATGGATGAATAAAATAAATTTTTCAAAGTAATATTGATGGAATATAGAAGTAAATAGAAGGACTGTGTCTGGCAAAAAGTAGGAAATATGTTAGTAAATTATATTGTACTGTACACATCATTCAATTAAGTGAAGCGAAGTTAATAAACATTAAATGAAATAGGCATGTGAAAAGCTTTTTACAAATTTGGTTGTAGTGCAAATGGTTTTTCATCAAGAAAAACCTTCCAAGTTTAAAACTTTTAGTAATTTACATCAGTTGAAGAACAAATGACTGAGGTGACATAGGAGAAACTGGTAGAGGACAAAATGCAAATGTTTTCAGTTTTGTATTCAGAGCATGGCATATATATTCAAAAAATCACATGCTGCTGAAAATGTGTTACAGTTAAACCCTGTTTAGCATGTAGTTCAAAATACTATATAATTCAAAGCATGTGACATTCTGTGGCTGTAAACATAGGACTTTTAATGTGGGTAATATGTAATTTGAAGATACAGTACAGCCTGTTGATTGTGAAAAGTTGACGTATATTCTTCCCTTCCTGAACATTTTGCACATAAACATTCTATAAATTATAAACATTATATAGAATTCGTCAATCCTGTTATTGTTTTGATTTTTGTTGAGGGTGATGGACTTGTACAAGGTGTTCATTTTAACATATTGTTAAAATGTAAGATCATCATGCATGATCAGAGCATCACATTCCAATGAATTATGACATTCTGAGCAAGTGGCAACTTCCCACTTGGTTCTGCCTCACTGGAGTTTTAAATTACTATATACCTACCCTAGTGTCCCATTATGTCTGGCATGTTATTTTATTGGATGTGTATTGCTAAGGTTGATATTGGATTTGTAAGATTAGGGTTCATTGATAAAATTAAGATACTGTACTTCATTGTATATGAGAAATGTTGAATGTAATGCTTTTGCCTCTGGCGGATTATTGTTCTTAGTACATCAGCAGCAAGCAGAACTTCCAGGAGATGTAGGGAGCAGCTATCAGAATCCTGATCAGTATTGCACAAACTCTGCATGGGGGACGGGTGCAGTGAGTACAATGCCAGATCAAGCAGGAAGTGGACTTCATCTGATTCCTGCAGGAGATGACTATGGCAACAGTGAGAAACCTGGGGCAAGTGATACGTCTGGTCAGCAGCCATTCAATTACTGGAATGTGTCAGCCAGCCATGCAGAGGTGAGACAATTTTTCACACTTTGTGTGTCTGTTCTCAGTTTATTATGTCAGCATGAAAGGTTATGACAAATGGATTTCTTATTAACAAGTAATGAAGTAGTGATTTAATAAGAATATTTGTTTATAAACAGCATTTTTCAAGATATGAAGTGATATGACTGCTGGATTTTATCGAGCATAAAAAATATGGGAGACTGATAGTGCCTGTTTTATTATTGCATCCACTGTGCAGGCCAGTCTGCTTTATTGTGTGGCAACAGTAACTCTGAATGTATCCCTTACTTGGGTTGTGATGCTACACTTATTGCAGTCACTTGCTGACATTAAGTCCACAAACTCTGGAAACCAAACCCATATATTAAATATCCATTATTTTTTATTAACATGATCCTCTGTATTATCCATCTCATCACATTTCCATGTTGTAGATGCATTACTATTTTGTGAAGTGCTGTGGGTTTGAATTCAAGACCTTTTTGCATTGAATTGATTTTTTATTCATCAGCTGAATAAGACGGGAATATAATTTCCCTCTTCCCACCATATTTATAAGCTACATAAAACATTTTATTCAGTATTCTTATGTTTATGTTAAGTCCATACATAGATGAAATTACTGGGGATCTTCAGTGAGGATTTTGACATAATATATAGCTACAGTTCAAATATTCTGTGTGGCAGTATGGTGTGACAGTTGCTGAGCTAATCAAGAAGTTTCATGCTGTGTTTACAAGGGCCCATGTTTCCTTAAGATTGATCCCACTATTGTCCTGCCATCTTCACCTTACAGCTTCTGATTGTTTCCTTCCCTTCAGATGTTCTGATCTGAATTGTGTATGTATTTACATTTTCCCATGTGGGAAACAGTCTTTTTCCCTCTTGTTTCTGGATTTAATCACTGGCTGTTTAAAGAAAGCAGAGATTTTGAAGCTGCTTATTATGTTATTTTCTCAATTCTTCTGTTTCTTATTCTGTTTGAGGTCTGAATGTTTCTTCAGCACTCATACTCTTTAGAATTTTGGTTTTTCCCTTAGAATAGAAACTCTTGCTAATGTTTAAACACCCAGGGAAATTGAAATGGACAAACACAGAATTACAGAAGATTTTAAACAATAACTTTAATGTGGTGATGATGTTTCTGTTCCTATATAATGTACATGTAATGTGTGACGCTTCATTGATGCTGGTGAACTTTCTTTGCCTCAGGAATTGATACGTCTTGCATTCCATAAAGTACCATGAAATTGCCATGCTTAAGTTGATTATTGCACCTCTCAGAAGATGCTTTTATGTAACATTGATGAAGGAAGTTCAGGGTAGTATGTGAGGAACTTACGATTTATACAGGTGCTATTTTAATGGAGTGGTAAAAATCTTGATGACTACAGTGGACAGGTCATGTAGCTGGTAGGGGGAAGATATATTATATTGGTGGGGAAAATATTCATTCTGAAGACTGAGAAGGAAATAGGAAGATGGCTTCATTGGAAGGTGAGTTATGAAGATGGACTTTGGATGGACAGGTGTAGCTTGTGTGGGTTTTGATATTGGCTAGGGTAACCTTGTGGGTAAAGGTGTGTGTAGGAAGAAATGTACAACAAACCTTAACAGAATGTAATATTTTGTTTAGTATGAGTTATAATAGCTCACTCAGTAGTAAATAGTTTCAGGCCAGATGATAAAGGTTCGATTTCCTGGACGGGAAGGGTTTTTCCTTTGCCACCACATTCCTGCCAACTCTGGGTCGTAGCTAGCCTCCTATCCATTTGATGCCAGGAGCTCTCACCCTAGAGTAAAGTGACTGAAGTAACTGTAAATGACCATTTCCATTTAGTGCATAAATTAAAACACATGGAGCTGTATCTACACTCCCCCATACATCATTATGTGGTGCTTAATTTATTGTGAGAACAAATTAACTTTTTCATCATCTACAAAGGAGTTTAAAAAGATATGGTACTCAACAGTCTGTTGCAGAGATTCATGTTCTGACTTTGATATACACATGGCATGTGAGTAGGAGATGTAGTCTCTATTGGCATTTAAGCATTTATTCCATTGTTGCTATAAGGCTTATACCCCACCATGGAACAAGTCAGTGACAAGTGCTCTTAGCCAGGAGGTTACAGCTTGCTTCATGATTACATTTGTTGCAAATTGCTTGCCAGATGTGTCCTTTTTAAGGGTGCAGAGAGGTGGAGATGAATGGATATGATGTTGGGGGTGTAGGGTCAGTGGTCCATATTCTCGCAGCTGTGGTGCTGTAAACTAGTCACAAGTCCAGTTTGGCAGTGTAGGGCCTGGAGTTGCTGTGCAAAATGATAACACCGTGGTGCAACAATCTGGACCTTTTGCAACTAATGACATGCCATAAATTCTTAGGTGTAGGTGTACCGCAGTAATGCTAAGCAGTTACAGTCGCCACAGCGAAGGAAATCAACAAGAATCCCACCTGTATGGCCCTAAAAGAGGAGTTGCTGTACTTTTCCTTCTTGATGGCATTGCTTTGAATTCCTTTCCTGGGGGAAGTGATGGGAGTTCTAATTGCATGAATGTTCTTTCAGTTTCAAATGTTTGCTGATTAATTTATATTTTACTCTGTGTAACTGCACTGCAGAAACTGCTCTTGTTGGTCAGTGTAATGTGTCCGTTGCATGAGAGGGACTTCCATATGAAAAGCTTTGTGATTGTGTGTGAGATGCTTTGGTAATCTTGCACAAACTTTTCTATAATTCTGCTTTTTGTGGACAGTGCTGTGTGCACTACCCAGTGAAATGTCTAGAGCTTGTGTGGTGTCAGCTGACTTTGTCCTCTCTGGTTAGGGCATCTGTATGATACAAAATTGTTATCCATAGTAGATGTGGTTGGGCATCAGGGTTGTTGCTTGTTATCTACATGTGCCCTGCCATTTCCAAAAACATTGCATCACCTTGTTTCTTTAGCAGTAGATGTACTCTGTACACTTCCACCAACTGGTAGTGAATTTCCACCAGTGCAGGAGCCTTCCAATGCAAAAATTGAATTACACTGTGTACTTCAATATTTGACCATATTCTCATTAGGCTTGCCATCATTACACTGTACAGGGATGCAGTATGTTTATAATGTCATGTCATGGCTGTACAGTGACACAGTTGTCACATTCTGTTATGTGGTGACATTCACAGTTGGATGATGCTGTTTCATTTGAGACTGCTTTTACCTCATTTTTGGAAACTATTTGTATTTATTTATGTATTTATTTTTATATTTATTTGGAGGGAGTGAGTGCGCATGGTTGGCTATCTGGTCTAGGCTCTTCATGGACACAACTGGATTAATTGAACTATAAATAGTGTTAAGTATTTTCATGTATCTTCTGCTCTGATAAATCTGTGCTCTATGGTATGGTTATTTTGTGGGCTTGCCAGTGTATTTAATATGAATATTGCAACATACAGACAGCAAAGGAAGTGTGAAACTTTCACAAAATTGTGCAGTAATTACTGTCCATACATAATTATTTTTAACTCTGTTATTTACTCTCTCCTTGATTGTGCTGCTTACATAGCAATCAGTGGCATCCAGTCCTGTAAGTATGCTGACAAACTTATGTACAAGCAATATTGAGCAGCAACTAGCAAGTACCTCTCAAGAAACAATATTTTCCTCTTCCAGCTGCCATGAAACAGTAGTTACTCCTAACACACTAATAGAAATGTCCCCAAACATTGTCACTTCCCATACCAGTGACCTTAATTTTCTAAGAAACAGTGGAAGTCCCAGGCACTTCGTTAGTGTGGGGGATGCAGAACAAGCTTCACAGAAAATCCAGCACAGAGTGGAGCATATGGTATGCAGTTGTGAATTCAGTTTTGGAGAGGGTTGTGATTTTCATCATAAAAACACAAGTAATCCTACCACAAGTAAGACACTTTGTAGGAACTTCAGAAATATGACTTCATTGGCTGATGCTACTGTTCGTTACAGTTTGAATGAGGAGGATTCATGTGAGGTAACAAGTACTTGTGAGAGAAATGCTTCTCATCTAGCAGCAAATGCTCCAAAAAACACATGTGAATTAGCAGTATTTTCTAACTTCAAACAACATATAACTTCATCAAAATGTGTCAGAGAGTCTGCCTTCCAGATTTCCCCCGATAACCGAACTACTCATTACAACTCTAACAATAGTGATAGAGGAAAAAGCAGCATCCCAGCACCCTCTGACACCAATAACGTACACTCCAGAGCTGCGTCTGTTACGTGTAGCAAAAAACTGTGGAATTTTGGTTGTAGTCGCAAGAAATCTGATATAATATGTGATACCGTGGATGCATGGAGCAGTTCGTGTAGTGGGAAATTATTTCTCAACCTGAAGCAGAGTTTGTTTGGACATATGAATCGTACTGAAAGTATGTTGTTGGTTGGTGGCAGTAAGCCTCTTGTTTTTGGTGGGACATACCCGATAGATATGCCATTGGAAGGAAATGTGAAGAAAACTGTGGGTGAAATTGATGAAGAGGTTTCTTTGCAAACGTATGATATTGATGCTCCATACCTAGGTTTCTTGGAACAGACTTTAGCAAGTGCGTCAGTGGATAGTTGGAACACTGTTGTTAGAAGAAATAAAATCGTGTCTCAGCAGTGTACAGTTCTGGGTTCTTCATCAGAGCTAAAACATTCAGCTTCAACAGATTGATTTTCATCTGTGCAAATGAAGGGATGAAGTGGCCAATTCTTATACTGAAAATTACGTAAAGAATCCCATCCCAGCTTTCTGTCTAAAAGGAGAAAACTTGGGCAGTGTGCTTATACTTTGGAAAGTACTGACATAACAGTACAAAATGTTTATCGTGGGAAATAGCATTACACTTACCACAAACTGTAACCACACAATAGGAGTAATAGTATATACCCCAGAAACATGGTTTTTTTTTTCAAGTCTATAAGTGTAAGTACCCTGTCTGAAGGTGATAACAGTTGTTGTTGATGATGTTTATATATATAGTAGTTTGCTGTTAGCAGTGACACGATTCAGGAATTCAGAAGATGAGAACTTTTTACTGAAAATGTGCTCTCAATCAGCAAAGCCATATTATGTGGCTTGACAGTTGATAGATGCCACAGTTTTGTCTTCCAAGCAATGCTACAATATATTCTGTGTAACAAATACAAGTAGACTGTGTACTTCATCAAAGAAAGAAGAACATTATCGTTTTTGAATTGTGATAAGCTGTCATATCTGCACCTCAAGAGGGATCATTGTTTCAGTATGTTCATAGCATTTCATCAGATGGGTATGAACATAGTAATTGACTTTTCACTGTCCACATATTGCATGAATAGTACTAATGTGTGGATGTAGTTTTACCATACACAAGACATGGCAAGGAAGTACTCGAGGCTGAATCTGTAAACATGGAGCTACTGTTCAGACATGGTCTGAAATGTGCTTCTTCAGCATGTAAACCTCTGTGTTATTCTATTTTTTTTAAGTGCTGGAAGCATATTTTGCCTTTGAAGGTTCTTTTTAAGTTAGGGGAACAAAACAAAGCCACAGGCAGACATATTTGTAGGGAATAGAGTCTGTATCACTTATCGATTACTGTGTTTAGTTACAAGTTGCCACACATGTTTTGATAAGAGGGCAGGCACATCCTGCCTCACAAGATGCAGTGTACTGTGTCAGGGAAGCATCTCAGCACTTTTAAATAGAAATCTTGGTTATACGTTTAACTAGTAGGAGTGTATGCACAAGGCACATCACTGTAATTGAAGAAAGTGACAGGATCTCTGACTTCACTGTATATTTCTGTTTTCTCTGTTACCAAAAGGAAGGGAATTTCCATTCCGATGGTGGGCAGTTTAAAATAATAACTATAGACCAACATTTCATTATCTATTATATTTTATAAAAAAAAGTTTGTTGTTGTCTGCACGGAGTTAGCAGCCACGATCTGTTTTGTTACTGTTCTAGAGTGAGCAGTTTCTTGAATGAACTTTGTCACGTCTTATTTCAAAGTTTTTCTTAAAATGGCCTGAGATCAGTCAAATAATATTCCTGCTTCTTCGTTCATGTAAAGAATAGTCATCTGAAATTCTACACCAAACCACACTTCATTACGTAGTGGCCTTTTTATGAAAGAGGTTTGTCCCTCTTTGTAATCACAAAACTTTTCAGAAACTCTGACTTGGCTTACTCCAGATCCTTTGCTTTCTTCAAAAACTGCATCTGTGAAAAACGTGTCATTTGGGATTATTTATATATTTTCCGTTAAAAGATCTCTGTACTTGTGTTTAAGTATTGTGTAAGTCTGTTATTGACAGTGGCACATCTAGCGTCCATACCAGTAATTACACTTACAGAATTCGTATTAAGGGGTATAGAACACTTCAGTTTTTCCTGAAAGGTTTTGTGTTTCAGATGTACGTGTCTGAAAGTGGAGCTAACAAGTTGCTGTGTGTATTAGTTGATAAGTTTTGGGCTACATATTTTTTACCTTACAGTGGATGTAGTTCTGAAATCTAGAACACAGATATATTGAGTGACCGAAACACTCGCACTTAAGGATGCTTACCCTGAATGCCTGAAACAGTGGAATATGCTTGAAACATGACTAGAAATGCAACATTCATTTAGTCAAATCCCCAAACAGTGGCATTTATTTGCTATATGGATTCAGGCTTGATACTTTCTGATCAGACCCCATATAGTTCCTGTATGTATATAGTGAAGGGTAAAAGTTGCATTTAATTGCACTGTTCATACGATGTGTAGAGGCCACAAAATTGGAGTAGGCTGACATATCTTCCTTGATGCTTTGCAGTGGTTAAGACTCTGTTCACAAATTTGAAGCATGTGTTTCAGTAATTGTTGTCATGTAAGATATTTAGAAAGATTTAAAACTTAAAATGCTGCATGCTGGCATAACATTACTTGTACCAAACAGTTGTTTCTGCATTAGGTATAATTCATGTCATTGGTGTATGAATGGATGGATGAAATTTGAATTTTATTTTAACTGACAGGTTGAGTGTTGTACTGTTCTGTTTGAAGATCATTTTGTTGTACTTTTGCCTTAGTAAGGGACCAGTTTTTAAAGTCACACTTTGGGAGCTCTACATTTTTGGGGTAAAATCTGGTGTTTCTTAATTTTACTGTTCAGAACCATGTTATACTTATCAGCCCTCAGGTTCCTTTATTCTGAATTTAAGGGATATATGAAAACAGTAGCCACCCCCACCCAATTGTTAGTAGAGTGTGAACTTTACTTTGTTACTTTCTGATAAATCGGCCATTCCTGCGAACAGTATATTGCTGCTGCAGATTGTCCTGAGAAATATTACATGATCGTAATACAATAGTTTCTTTAAGTGGCTCTTATTAACACTTTTTATTTCTGCTGTGTGTGCTAAATATAAAGTCATTTAGAGGTACATTGTAATGCAGTTTATGACTGGAAAAATGTTAATTACTTGTTTAAAACGTAACAGTTCTTCATTCTCGTACACTTTTATATATCTGGAAGGCAAGGTATGGTGTTGTTCTTGTGTAGAGATAGGCTCCTAATAGAGTCATATACAGATATAATATTGTGCCTAAAACCAAGGTTCATGACTCCCATCTTTTCAGTGTGAAACCATTGCACTATTTTCTATCCCTAGATATTCTAGTGGCTGTCTGTGAAAGAGGACCCATTCATCTGGATTTCTAGTGAATGGGTGATATGGAATGAGCATGAAAATTAAATTATTATTGATTTCTTTACACCATCACCACCACCGCCACCTTCACCACCACCACCGCCGCCGCCACCACCACCACCACCACCACCACCACCACAACAACCACCATTTTCTAAAGTGACTAGTTGATTTTTAGTCTAACATTAAATATAAAAATGTAAATTTGCCTCTTTTTTGTTGGGTTTAGTGAAGGAACGTGTGCTTATAATAAAGCATATTCATGTACATCCATACTTTCTCCAGACCTCTGTGTTCATTGTTTTGACAATAACTGTCTGTGTGGTTTGCGGGTATGTTCGGCAGGATATGCCTCGGGTGACACTACCAGGATCTACCTCACAGACATTACAGCAGGAGCCACCAACACCACAGCCAAAATCTTCCTCAGCAAGCAAGTCTTCTGTCAAACAAAAACAAAAAGAGCAAGAATCAAAACCTGCAGGTGGCACCCGCAGCTGGTTGGGAGGAATCTGGAACAGATTTGCTCTTCGACCAACAAATCAAATGAAGCTTCCAGATGATAAAAATCCTTCAGTAAGTGTAGGGCAGTATGTGTAATACAGTGTTCATAAAAAGTGGATCTGTTGTTGTTGAAAGACTGACTACCAGACAATGCCTTGATATGCCACATTGTCACTTTAAAACTCATGAATTGATTTTAGTGTGTAGAGCTCAGTTACTTTGGTTTTATTATTCCCTTATTCACAAAGTTATACCACTTGATTGGCATTTCTCATCTGCCTTCTGATGAACTTTTTTTCTCTACTTCTCTGCTATAAAGGTAACTATTAAAATTAACTACTGCTTTTTGTAGAATTTAAAGGTTGTCACTTTGTTTACAACAGAACACCACTGGACTGCATCCTGAGCCAGTTTAATTCAGTCCCAACCTCACGCCCAATTTAATTTAGATCTATTGTAATTATTATGCATCGGTCTTCTAGATGATTTTTTTGTACTCTGACTTTTGAATGATACTTTTATATGTCTTTTTCACCTTAACCTTGATTCAACTGCCTAGAGAAGTACACGTAAAGCTGTCATTTATGCAGTTTTCTTGATACACATGTTACTTCGTGTGTTGTAGTTTCAGATATTTTCCTGTGCACCCTCTTCTTGAACACCCTCAGTCTGTCTTTTTTCCCTTGGTGAGATACCAGCCTCTACACTCCATACAAAGACAAATACAAAATTATAGTTTTGTGTATTTTGATGGTTAGATGTATAGGCTAGGAGATAGGTAGATAATTAAAGTTGGGGGTTGTTTTTCTTTTCATTTACAGCATTGTCCTTGTCTGTATGAAAAATACTGAAATTGGTTTGTTAATGCTGCTCTGGTATTATTGTCTTTTAATTATATGTTAGTGTTGCTTTGGTATTATTATCTATTAAAATGTTTTATCAAGACACAAGCTGTCATACTAAACTGAAGCTGAAATTTGTCATTGAAAATGGCTTCTTCACTGTTGCAGATTGTATGGGATTCAGATAAGAAAAGATGGACAAATGTAGATGGAGATGATGGTGAAGGAAGTAGTGACTTACCACCACCACCTAAAGCCTCAGAACTCCCTTCAGTGACAAAGGGTTTGTCAGCTACAGGAGGTGAAGGGCGTACGGCCGGATCAATGAGTTCAAATATGTTCAAACTGAATGGGCATGGTAAAGGTAAAATGTAGCCTACATATATAATTTCAGGGGCATTATATTGGTGTTTCTATAGAATGAGATAGTCTAGAAATTCTTGCCTTATGTGGAATGTGAAGGTTGAGTGCTATATTCATGAGAGTCTGTCAGTGAACTCTGTTATGAGCCACATGAATCTTTTCCACACTTTTTCTTGAATTTCATTAAGACCCTTCTTGATATTATCCTCCTGTTTGCACCTAGGGCTACCATTTGGCCACTTTTCTTCATGATTTCTGACCAGAATTTTGTGTACATTTATTTATTGTTCCCATAACAGGAACTGCACCTCCACAGTACAGATTTGATTAATTGCCAAAATAAAATAGTAAAGTACCTGGGTACATGCACAGCAGGCATAAAGTGAGTGTTGGCAAGATGCTGGTGGCTTGAGATGGTGATGCTGATCATAACAGATTTGACCAGAACTTTGTTTTTGCTGGTGTATTTGTGTTTTTTTTTTCATTAAAAAATGTGTTTTTAATTTTTTGCAGATTAAAGTATTGTATTGTGCTCTAAATGTTGTAACTTGCAGGTTTCAAGAGGTTGTGTGTGTTTAAATTGTAGAAAATAATTGTAAATACATATGTGTCCATGTGTGCACACTTGGACTCATTCAGACGTTCATATATCCTTTCTATTGAGATAGTCTCAGTGCAGTTGATAACTGTGTAACACATAGATCCAGTAGAAGTCACAAGTTGTGAAGCATGTAACAGTCAGTCTTCAGTGATGATAATATGTGTGTGAGATCATTTATTGTAATATCATCATATACTTATTGTTCTGGTCAAATGATACGTTGCTGCTGTTTTGTTGATAGCACGCAAGCCGAAGTATGTGGATGTGTTGGAACGAAGCAAAACAACCAACCCTTCTATCCCTGCACCAGATATTTTTCCACCAATAATGCCATCACAGGCAACAGTGAATTATTTTATACCTTCTGCAGGTGAGTGGACCATGTTTCAGATTGCACAAGATGCTGACAGGCTTACCACACCTTCTCATTTATTTTTGTGTTCTCTCATTATTTTGAAATGCAGTTTTAACTCTCTAGGTTAGGTTAGCATTGAATTGTGGGGTGGCTGTGAATGATGCATTGAAAAGGATATGATGGGAATCATTTGTCACTGCTGTCAGAAACTGTCCTGGCATTTCCGTGGAGGGACTGAGGAATTTTTTTTTTCTGTTGTTGTCTCAAGAGATAGAAGTTATGTTTTCATGTATAAATCAACCAAATGTCATTATCAAAAATATAATTGGATAGAATAAAGGGTTACCTTATTCAGGTGTGTGTGTGTTAAAAATTCCAGACTGTGTGGGCTGGCTGTAACCTTGTGAACATGTAAAGGTGAATGAGTGCTATAATGAAGTTTTGAACTTTGTTGAATCTGCTTCGCTTCTTTAAAGGAAATTTGTTATTTTTGCATATAAATTTTCAGTTGTGAGAATTCAAACATCGTGATCTGATTGGCTGTTTATTATGGGAGATATGAATATAAATTTATTTTACTGTTATCCACAAGTATATTGTCAATCACAGTACTTGAGCTATTTTGAGTTCTTTTTGCAAACTTAACTGTGTGCAACAGATTGTGTGTTCTCAAATTCCAACTTTCACCATGTTCTGAATGTTGTATGCTTTCTTTTGGGTGATTCCTCGATGTCTGAATTTTATGTGCCGACATTCCGGAACACTCTGTCCTATCTTCATAGGTCATGTAAACTGGAAGAATAACTGGGAGTAACTCGTCCCAGTTTTTCTTCCTACTTACACTACCAATGAAGATAGAACTGACAGATTGTTCTGAAAACGTCAGCACATAAAATTTAGCCACCAGGGAATCGCCCAAAAGAAAGAATACAGATTGTATGTTGTTGATAATGAGCCTAGGTGCCCCCCCCCCCCCTTTTTTTTTTCTCTTGATTTAATTTCTGTTTTTTTCTCTACAATTTAAAAATTTTCCTTTAGGTTTTTTTAAATATTTCAAAAATC
>Ga0123357_10000969_pt1 | contig 29215 bp, 26 predicted proteins | sample TergutEmb28metaG_FD_89873 | JGI IMG/M metagenome (GOLD analysis project Ga0123357, IMG submission 89873) | Embiratermes neotenicus P4 segment gut microbial communities from Petit-Saut dam, French Guiana - Emb289 P4 | ecosystem: Host-associated > Arthropoda: Insects > Digestive system > Gut ...
GCGCACGGGTGGCAACACCCGCCTGTACTCTGAGGCCGATATCGAGCGCCTGCAGTTCATCCAGCAGCTCACACAGGACGAGGGGATCAACCTGGCCGGCGTCGTGCGCATCATCGAGCTGGAAAACGAGCGCGAGCGTCTCAAGGCTGAAGTCGAGGAGGTGCGCGAAGAACTGCGTGAACTCAAGCGTCAGATCCTGCGTGACGAGCTGATGGCCGCGCGCCGTACGGCGATCGTTCCTCTGGGTCCTACCGACATACGGCGCGTCTGAGCGCTGAGCGCCCGTTGTGTCCGCCGCCGGCCCGCCGGTGGCGTTGCCGAACGTATAAATTCGTATAAATTCAGGGGTAATTGTCTGTTTTGCTGGCTGCTTAAGGCGGTATACTTAAAAGTGGGAGAAAGTTTTCTTAGAAGGGTGTCTTATGAAGAATAGATTACTGAGTATGCTGCTTGCGTTTACGCTTGCTTTCAGCCTTGGCCTGGTCAATGTGACCGCGCCATCAGTTGCGGTCGCGGCCAATGCGGCCACTACGGCCACTACGACCGCTGCAACAGATAAATCGGCGGTGCTCACACCGGGTACCGACTATTCGCAGGACTATCAGCAATATCTGAAGGATCTCAAAACCGGCAATACGGCCAAATATCGCGAGGTGATTCCCAGTCCCTTTGCTGCCGCGGCAAGCCTTCCCTCGACTAAGCTGAGGACAGCGGCCCCGCCGGCCTATAACCCTCTGACGCAGGGTGACTATTTGCCAGCAATTAAAGACCAGGGTTACACGGGCACCTGCTGGGCTTTTGGCTCCGTGGGTCTTGCCGATATCTATGGTGGGCGGATTAACAGCTCGACAAACACGTACTCGGAAGAGCACATGCGTTTTTCCCTCAGCAACAAGAACACCACGCAAAAAGATGCCAGCTACTATCGCGGGCCCGATGACGGGGGCAGCTTTGAACAAGCCGCGGTGTATATGACCAACTGGGATGGCATGGTGCTTGATTCTGCGGCGCCTTTTAATGGATCGCTGGGCGAAAGCTGGCCGACCGCTAAGATGAATGCGCCGGTTGTCGATCATGTTACGGGAACCGCGTCGCTCCAGATGAATCAGACCAACATGAAAAATGCGATCATGCAATATGGCGCGGTCAACGTGACCGTTAATGGCACGGCGTTTACCTCTCTGCAGAGTCTGAATTTGGACACTAGCGCCGTTTACAGCAGCAATACGAATAATCTCATCTATCATTCCGTGCTGCTGGTTGGCTGGGATGACGCCTACGCTGTGAGCAATTTCAACATGGGCAATCGCCCCAGTAGTCCGGGCGCCTGGCTGGTGCGCAACAGCTGGGGCACCGAAGTCGGCGACGGGGGCTACTACTGGATATCCTATCAGGATGCGCAGCTTGTGGCAGATGTTGTTTCCAAAGTTCCCTGCTATGTCATGACGCAGGATCGTCCCGTTTCGTCAACCGAGACCATTATGTCAAATGACCATATGCCGCAATGGGGCCGTCTGAACATGGGCAGCACGCTGGTTTACGCAGCAAACACCTATCAGATGAAAGCCTGCGCTACGGTTTCTGACGTGATGTTTTACGCCGAGGCAGTCGGCGCGAAGTACTCCATTTATGTTGTGCCGGCAGCTGCCAACGGCCTGCCGCAGACCGCGCCGAGCGCTCTGGGCACTCCGCGCGCAACCGGAACGATCAAAAACGAAGGCTATCTGACCGCTACGCTTACCAATCCCTATCTGGTGCCGGCCACCGGAAAATACGCAGTAGTAGTAGCGTACAATTTCCCGAGCGTCTCGCAGGCATGGGTCAGAGACGAATGGGCCGATACCGCCACCGAGTGGGGAAGATGCTTCATTAATGCGGGCGAGAGCAGCTACTCAACAGGATCCGGATGGGGAGATTTGGCCAGCGCCCTCAAAACGATACCAAAAGATTCGACCGAATCCTACGGTAACTTCTGCATCCGGGCGATTGTTCAGGCGCCGGTGCCTACCGCGCCAACCATTGTCTCTGCCGCTACGGCAAAGGTGCCCACGGGGACCAGCGCAACGTTTCAGGTGACCGCGAGGGGCACCGATACGAAGCTGTTCTCGCTGACGGGCGCCCCTGCGGGTTTTAGCATTAACGCTTCTACCGGGCTGATAACGGTCGCGCCGAGCGTGGCTTTGGGTACCTACAGCTTTACGGTCTCGGTCACAAATGGTGTTGCGCCCGATGCGTCCCAGACCTTAACGCTCACGATTATTCCGGCTACGCCGGTTCTGGCCAGCCTGGTCAACTCTGCTACCGGCCCGCTGCTCAAGTGGAACAAGGCTGCGGGGGCCAGCGGTTACTACGTCTGGCGCAAGACCGGCACGGGAAGCTGGGCAAACATCAAGAAGATCGCCGCCGCAACAACGCTTTCTTATACTGACACCACAGCGGTATCGGGTACCAGCTATTCTTATAGCGTGCAGGCCTATGGAGGAACGGGCCCTCTTCTGGGCACCTATAACACCACGGGATTGAAGGTCATCTGGCTTGCAACACCAAAGCTGACTTCGGCGGTAAACGCGAGCACTGGCGTAAAGTTTACCTGGGGCAAGGTATCAGGAGCGACAGGTTACCTTATCTATCGCAAGACCGGGACCGGCGCCTTTGCAAAGGTCAAGACCATCACCTCTGCCGCTACGGTTTCCTGGATAGATACCACCGCTAAGTCTGGCACGACCTACACCTATTCTGCTTGCGCTTATAAGACCAGCTCGGCTAACGTAAGCACCTATAACACCACGGGCAAGAAAGTGGTCTATGTGGCAATGCCAAAGCTTGTGTCGCTGGCTAACTCTAAGTCAGGGCCTGTCTTTAAGTGGGGCAAAGTCACCGGCGCTACCGGCTACATTGTCTATCGCAAGACCACTGGCGGCTGGGTAAAACTGGCAACCATCAAGTCTGGCAGTACCGTTTCTTACACTGACAAAAAGGCTGTCAAAGGCAAGACTTACAGCTACACGGTGCGCGCCTACAAGACCAGCACCGCAAACATCAGTGTCTACAACACCACTGGCAAGAAGATCAAGGTCAAGAAGTAAGAGGGAATGCCTTGGTGACAAATACCCCAGGGGTATTTGTCACCAGCGGACCCTGCGGCGGAGCTTAGATGACAAAAATACCCCAGGGGTAATTTTGTCAGCACTGCCACCACGAGCAAGGCGAAGCAATCCAGGCAGTTAGCGGCGCCTAACTATCTGGATTGCCGCGTCGCGCGTGTGTTGCTGCCCCAACTGGTAATATGTAGTATCAGGCAACCGCCCTGTAGGGCGCGTCGCCCCGGAGCGCCGCCTGTCAGGGGCGGCGCCAGGTGAGGGAGTTATACAGTAATGAAAGTTTTTGGTTCTGACAACTACTCAAGCGTGCATCCCGCGGTGCTGGAACAATTGGCGCAGGTCAACAGCGGGCATGCGGTCGCCTATGGCGACGATCCCGTCACGGCTGAGGCCGTCGAAGTGCTGCGCCGCCACGTGGGGCCTGATACCGACATCCGGTTTTGCTTTAATGGCACGGGCAGCAATATCGTGGGACTCTCCGCCCTGCTTGCGCCCTGGGACGCGGTTGTCTGCGCGGCCAATGCCCACATCAACACCGACGAGTGCGGCGCGGCAGAGCATATGGCTGGCATCAAGCTCTACCCGGTTCTGGCGCCAGCCGACGGCAAGCTGACGCCAGAACTTATCGCGCCGGTGCTGGACGCCAATCTGGGCTTTGAGCATGCGCGCCAGCCCAAAGTGGTCAGCATCAGCAACGCGACCGAGTTCGGCACCGTCTATACGCCCGATGAGCTGCGCGCCCTGTGCGATTATGCGCACAGCCGCGGCCTGCTGGTTCACTGCGACGGCGCGCGTCTGGCCAATGCGGCGGCGGCGCTGGATGTGCCAATCGCGGCGATCACAAGCGAGGTCGGCCTGGATGCCCTGACCTTTGGCGGCACAAAGAACGCGCTGATGGGCGCAGAAGCAGTCGTAATCTTTAACACGCGCCACCACAGCGGACTCTGGCAGACACGCAAGCAAAACGCGCAGCTGGCAAGCAAGATGCGCTTTGTGGCGGCCCAGTTTACCGCGCTGTACTCCGGCGACCTCTGGCGCGAGTGCGCAGCGGGCGCCAACGCGATGGCGGCGCGCTTTGTGGCGGGCTTGGGCCAGCTGGGCGTGACGCCCGTCTACTCGCCAGACGCCAACGAGATATTCGCGGTTCTGCCCGACGCGGTTCGCATGCCCCTGATAGAGCGCTTCCATTTTTACCCGTGGGACTCGATCCCCGGCGGCGTGCGTTGGGTGTGCTCCTGGGACACGACCGCAGACGAAGTCGATGACTTTCTGGCCGCGCTGGAGGAGGCGCTTGATGGGCTGTCTGATTAGCAGCGCTGCATCCGGCGTGGATACTGGCGCTGGCGCCAGCGCAGGCGCAGGCGCTGGCGTGAGATGGGCGGCAGGCTGATGTTTCCGGGATTAGGGACGCTGGTCAATACCGTTGCGGTGGCGCTGGCGGGGGCCGTGGGCAGCTTTGTGCATGGCGCTATCCCGGAGCGTTTTCATCGCAGCGCGGTGACGGCGCTTGGCCTGGCGGTCATCTTCCTGGGCGCCTCGCAGGCGCTGGGCGGCCTGAATCAGTTGTCTGCGGCCAAAGGTCATATTGGCACAGTCAGTCTGCTGATCTTTTCCGGATCCCTGATTGTTGGTACCCTGATTGGCGAGTGGCTGCGTCTGGAAGACCATCTGGAGGGGCTGGGGCATCGCATCAATAGCCTGCTGCAGAAACGGAGTGGCGCGGGTACAGTCGCAGCCGCTGATGCCGTTGCAAGCGCAGGCGCAGGCGCGCAAAGCGACAGCAACTTTGTCGAGGCCTTCATGACTGCCTCTCTCATCTACTGCGTGGGCGCCATGACGGTGCTCGGCAGTATCCAGGACGGGCTCGGCAACCCGCAGACGCTTTTTGTCAAGGCTCTGCTCGACGGCGTCATCTCGATCTTTCTGGCCAGCTCGCTGGGGATTGGCGTGTCCTTTGCGGCGATCCCGGTCTTGGTGCTCCAGGGGCTTCTGGCGCTGGCGGCCCACTGGATCGGCCCGCTCATTCCCGCGCTTTCGCTCGCGGGCCTTGAAGCGGTTGGCGGCGTGTTGATCGCGGGCATCGGCATCAACCTGGTGTTTAAGAAGAAACTGCCCGTGGGTAACATGCTGCCCTCAGTTTTCCTGGCGATGGCTGTTATCTGGCTTATGGTGTAGTAGGATAGGACCTTATGAGAACTGATACCACACAGACGCAACATCCGGGCCGCGCAGGCCGAGCAGACCGCGTGCGACCTGCAGACCGCGCGGACCGCACGCAACGGGACCGCACGCAGCGCCCCGTGCGTCCGCTACCGACGGACTTGCCTGCGTCACGTGCGCAGCGGCGACTCCAAAAGGAAAAAGAGCGGTCATCTGCCGGGCATGCATTCAGAAGCTTTGTGCTGACGATCCTGCTTGTTCTGCTGGTGTTTATTCTGGCGTTTTCTGCCACCTTCTACGCGCGCAGTCGTGGCTGGGTAAAAGGGAAGGCGCCCGCGGATTCCACCGTCATAAAAAATATGTTCAAGGCTTTGTAGAGAGGAAGACCCGCCATGCCATTCGATGAGAAAGCGAAGCAGGCTGCGATCGAGAAAGTCAAGGCAAAGGATGTTGAGTTCATCCATTTGCTGTTCACTGATGTCTTAGGTTACCTGAAAACAATCTCGGTAACCAGCAGTGAGCTTGAGCATGCCATGGATGAAGGCATGGGCTTTGACGGCTCTTCCGTCCAGGGTTTCACTCGCCTGGAGGAGTCAGACATGATCGCATTCCCCGACCCCTCAACGCTTAAGATCCGCCAGTCGCCCAGCGACGGGACCAATGTGGCCAGTATGTTCTGCAACATCGAGACCCCGGATGGGGAGCCGTTTGAAGGCGACCCGCGCGAGGTCCTCAAGCGGGTGCTGAAAAAGGCCGCCGACATGGGCTATACCGCCTACATGGGGCCTGAATGCGAGTATTTTTATCTCAAGGATGCGGGCAACAACCCCACCGGCCTTGATACGCTGGGCTACTTTGATCAGAGCATGATCGATCTGGGCAGCCAGATCCGCAGCGACACGGTACTGCGCTTGCGCAACTATGATATTGAAGTCGAGTACTCGCACCATGAGGCGGCGCCCAGCCAGCACGAGATCGATCTGCGCTACAAAGACGCGCTGACGATGGCCGACCAGGTCATCTCGTATCGTACGATCGTCAAAGAGACGGCGGCGTTAAGCGGCGTGCATGCGACCTTCATGCCAAAGCCACTCAACGGCGTCAATGGCAGTGGTATGCATGTTCACCAGTCGCTCTTTACGCAGGCGGGTAACGCCTTCTATGACGCCGGCGCGAAGTTCCAACTTTCTGCAATCGCGCGCAGCTATATCGCGGGCCTGCTCAGGCATGCCCCCGCGTTCTCTCTGGTGACCAACCAGTGGGTCAACAGCTATAAGCGCCTGGTTGCCGGATTTGAGGCGCCGGTTTACCTGATATGGGCGCACCTGAACCGCTCGGCGCTGGTGCGCGTGCCGCTGTATAAGCCGGGCAAGGAGGCCGCGACCCGCATCGAGCTGCGCAGCCCCGACCCCGCCTGCAACCCCTATCTGGCGTTTGCCGCGATGATCGCGGCCGGGCTGGATGGCATCGAGCGTGGCCTGGAGCCGCCCGAGGACACCGAATACGATGTGTTCGAGCTCTCAGAAGAAGAGATCGAGGCCGAAGGCATCGAGCTTTTGCCCGGCGACCTCAACGAGGCCATCAAGGCCTTCGAGGAGAGCGCGCTGATGCGCGAGGTAATGGGGGAGCAAGTCTTCAAGTACCTGCTGGCCAACAAGCGCGCCGAATGGGACGCCTATCGCACCCGCGTCTCCACCTGGGAAATAGAGTCCCTCGTCGCCAACGTCTGACACGGGTGATAAATACCCTGGGGTATTTGTCACCAACAGCATTATGCGTTGCGCTGCCATCGACATAGGGACCGTGACGACCCGGCTACTGATCGCCGAGGTCACAGATGATCGTGTACGCGAAATCGCGCGGCGGATCGAGATCACTCACTTGGGCGCTGGCCTCGGCGAGACGGGCCAGCTGGACGACGGCGGTATCGAGCGGGTAGCCGCGGCCTGTGCGCAGTTTCGCGCTCTGATGGACAGCGAGCAGGTCGAAGCCTACCGCTGCGTGGCGACTTCTGCGGCGCGCGAAGCGGACAACACGGCAGAACTTGCCGCGAAGTTAGCGCGTTCTGGCCTGCGTCTTGAAGTCATCAGCGGCGAGGAGGAAGCACGTCTCTCCTTTGCAGGCGCAACCTACGGTCGCAGCGGGCAGGGCCTGCTGGTAGTCGACCCCGGCGGCGGCTCAACCGAGTTCGTCTTAGGCGACGTAGCCACCCTGCCACCCCGCGTGTCCCCTGCGCCACCCCGCGCGTGCCCCCCGTCATCCTGCGCCTCCCCCCCGTCATCCTGCGCGCAGTCGCAGGATCCAGCTCGGCGTGGCTCGATCGGGTTTGTTCCGGGCGACGTAGCTTCCGCCCCCCCTTTGTCATTGCGAGGAGCGCGTGGCGCGACGCGGCAATCCAGCATCTCTTTTGCCCGCTCACTACAACTGGGCTCACAGCGCATGACCGATGGCTTTCTCTCCAACGATCCTCCCATGCGGGTCGAGCTGGCGTACTGCCGTGCTGTGGTGCATGATCTGCTTGCCCGCCGTATCAGCGAGCTGCGCGGCCAGGTGCGCGAGATGATCGCCGTGGCGGGCACGGCAACCACGATGGTGACGGCCCGCGATGGCATCGAGCCCTATGACGCAGCGCGCGTCCAGGGCGCGCGCGTAACCAGCGCCGACCTGCGTGTCTTGATGAAGCGTTTCTGCGCAGTTCCTACTGATGAGCGCGCGCAGATCCCCGGCCTGGAGCCGCAACGCGCCAGCGTAATCATTGCGGGGACCTTGATCTTGCAGGAAATACTTGATTATTTGGGCCTGGAGCAGTTCAGCGTAAGCGATACGGACCTGCTCTATGGCATACTATTAATGGTATCCGCACAGGCGGGGGTGTAGCCCAACGGCAGAGGCAGCGGACTTAAAATCCGCCCAGTATGGGTTCGAATCCCATCACCCCTACCACCAGACTCGGTATCCTTCCGTCTGAGGTCGTTGGCGTAAAGCTCACGGGCCTAAGCCCGCTTCGCTTTTCGCCGCCTACTCAGACGAAACGATCCCTTCGTCTGGAAACCAGACGGGATATTTTTCCGTATAAGCCGCTCAGATCGACCCTCAAGGGCTAAAGCCCGTATCGGGTCAATCTTCGGGGCTTCTACGAAAAAATCTCTCCGTCTGGAACAGACTCGGTATCCTTCCGTCTGAGGTCGTTGGCGCAAAGTTCACGGGCCTAAGCCCGCTTCGCTTTTCGCCGCCTACTCAGACGAAACGATTCCTTCGTCTGGAACCAGACGGGATATTTTTCCGTATAAGCCGCTCAGATCGACCCTTAAGGGCTAAAGGCCGTGGCAGGTTGATCTTTGGGGATGCTACGGAAAAATCGCTCTGCTTGGAACTGACAAATATAACTGAAAGGAACAGTAATGAATCAACAGGATTGGGAAGAGTATTTTCAGGCGGTAAACGGGCGCGCTGCAAGCGCTGATGAGGTGTCGGAGGCCTTGAAGAAGGGGGAGTTTAGCGCGGATCAGCCGGCAGTGCCGGAAGCTGCGCCAGCGGTTGCTCCTGTGGTCCAGCCAGCGCCTGTGCCTGCGCCAGCGGCTGCTCCCGCGCCGCCGCTTGTAGCGGGGGCTTGTGCAAACTGCGGAAGCGCGCTTGCTCCTGGTGATGTGTTTTGCGCAAACTGTGGGACCCCTGCTCCTGTCGCTTCGCCAGCCCCGCCTGTTGCCGCTGTCGCCCCGCCCGTCGCTGCCGTGCCTGCTCCCGGTGCGGTCCCGATGTATCCGGGCGCTCCGGCTCCGGCTCCGGTTCCGCCCGGCGCACCGACTCCCGGCGCACCAACGGCTCCGCCGACACCCTTTACGCAAACCCCGGAATATGCTGCCGTCAAAAACGGAGCGGCCAATCTCTGGGCCTGGGTGCTCAGCGCGTTGAAGTCGCCTTTTAATGGGGCCGAGGCAAATGATAAGTTATGGTTTGGCTGGGTTGCGGTCATTCTCTCTTCGATTTTTGGCGCTCTTGTTCCGGCTACCCTTGCCTGGAAAAGCGTGAGCCAGCTCTATCAAACGGGCAGCAGCTTCCTGAATAACTTCGATGGCGGGCTTTTCTCATCGTTGGGCGGAGGCGGACTGAGCAGCCTTGCGGGCAGCACGAACTCGGCGATAACCTCGCTCTTCTTCATGCTCTGCCTGGGCTTGCTGATTATCCATTTTGCGGTCATTCTTGGCGGCCTGCTGGTGAAGCGCAACATCCTTGGCGACGTCACGTATACCTTCCGTCGCGCGATGAATGAATATGGACGCATGTATGTCCTGGTGCTTGCGGTTATCGTTGTTTCTGAGCTGTTCGCGCTTCTGGGAATATCTGCGTTCGTGGTGCTGCTTAACGTTGTTTCGTACGTGCTTTTTGCGTTCATCTTCAGCTTTGGCGTGGTTCATCCCGTCACGGAAAAGGCCGGCGATGTCTTCTACCGCAAGCTTGGAGGCTACGCGGCCGCCAGCGCGATTCTTGCGGTGGGGATTTTTCTTGCGGCTCTGATGCTCGGAAACCGGCTGGCCTCAATTATCACTTCGATTCTCTAGTAAAAGAAAGTGAGCATTATGATCGAGTCAAACCAGTGGGCGGAACTTTTTGAGTTGGCCCGTGACCGCAAGCCGACCCCGCAGGAATTCACTGACGCGAAGGACGCTGAGTTTTCGCTTGACTCCCTTGGGGAGGTCGCGCCGGAGAAGGCCCAGCAGGTATGGGTTGCGGCATTTGAAAAGCTGAAGGGGCGCAAGCCTGTCCCCGATGAGTTTATGAGCGGAAAGACCGCGGACTTTGCGCTTTCTTCGCTGGGCGCAGAGGAGGCTCCTGAAGTCCCGGAGGCCCCTACTTCCGCGGCGCCTGTTGGCGCCGAGCCTACAGAAGTCCTGCCGCTGATCCCTCCGCAGACCGGTGGCGCTCAGCCAACCCAGCAGATGCCCGTAGTGGTAGTGCCGCCTGCCCCCGCGGCCCCCGTAGCTGGCCCGGCGCCGGCGCAGGCGCCCACGCCAGCCCCGCCGTCTCCTGTGTCCCCGGCGCCCCCGGCGCCAAAGCCGCCTCGCGAGCGCAAGCCACTCACCAAAAAAACGAAGCTGATGATAGGGCTGATTGCAGGCGGCGTCGTCCTGATATGGCTGCTGGTATCTGCGGGCTACTTCTTCTTCAACTATTTTGGGGCAAGCCCTGTGGGCTTTAGCTTCTATGGCATCCATCAGTCAAGCACGCTTACGCGCTACGTGGCAGATTACAACAAGAAAGGCGGCCTGGGCAGCACGCTCCAGGACTGGTACGTGTGGGCAGACACAAAAAAGCCGGTAAAAGCTGCTGATATCGAGGTCAAGCCAGAGCTCCCCAAGAGTGTTGTGGCAACAAGTCTTTTGCCCGGCACGTCAATGAAGAAAACGGGGAATAAGTTCCTGATATTTCCTGATTACAAGGTCGTGGTCATGCCGCAAAACCTGACAGTCCGGGCAAATACCGCGGGGCTCACGTTAAGCGTTGGCCAAAAGGAACTGGGGGCGAGCACTTCTGCTGATTACTCGACCTCGGTTGCGCGGCTTTTCCCGGGGACCTATGAAGTGTTTGCCAAGGGCACGGTAAATCAGGAGCAAGTCGATATCTCGCAAATAGCGGAGCTTACGTCGGGCAGCACGGAGGCAAACTTTGCGTTGACATTCATCACCTTCCACTTGTATTCGAATCTTACTAACGGCGATGTGTATGTTGGCTCCTCAAAGATTGGGTCGCTGACAAAAGGGGATTACAAATTCACCAATATTCCCGTGCTGGCGGGCCAGGAGCTTCAGGTCCGTAAGGAGTTCGCAGACGGCCTGGTAAAGACCGGGACCATCACTATCGACAGCATTGAGGACGGCTCTTCGGTATATCTGAACTGGAGCCAGAAGCTAAGCATGGATGCGGCGACTTCGCTCTTTGGATCGGCCGTTGAGGATTTCTCTGCGCTTGCCTACAGCGGGAGCTCAAATAATAATGATCTTGGGCAGATTTTTGACGGGGGTGCGGCTAACCCGCTCTACCAGTTGTTCTCGAAAGACATCACCAACAAGACGACTCCCCTTAAGGGATACACGCCGAGCTCGATCAGCCTGAGTGGACTGAACGTCAACAGTATCACTCAGACAGGAGTAAATACCTACAACGTGGCGTGGAGCCTGCAGTGGGACTTTGGGTTCTACAGCGTTACCAATTCTGATAACACCAAAGAGGCCTACGGGGATTATTATCAGGTCTTCAGCTATACGACTGAGGTACGATATGTCCCTGGCCAGAATGCCGCAGATGAGAACGCCCAGGCCGATTCCGGTGGAGCTGGAACCGACAGCGGGACGGACTCCTCTCGGGGCTCAGGAGATGACTCCGCTAACTTCATAATCAGCAAGCTGATAGATCATAAGTTACTGTCTTCCAATAAGCAGGTTCAGATCAGCGACGTGAACAGCTGGTGGTAAAGCTCAGCATCTATAGCCTTGCCTATGTTGAGTTTGCCGGGTTCTTTGTGGTCGAGCGATTTGTTCGGCGGGGAAAAGATACCAAAAATATGGACCGGACCGAGCACGACAAAGGCAGCACGACCTTTATCTCGATTGTGATGGGGACGGCAATTGTTCTGGCGCCGTGCTCGCCGGTGCTGAATTGGTTGGGCATCGGTCCGGTTCATATTATGTGGCTGAGTATCGCAGGCTTACTGCTTGGGGCTGCGGGCCTTGTTATCCGTGTTGTTGCGTTTAAGACGCTGGGGCGTTTTTTCTCCCGCACCTTGCGCGAGGCTGAAGGTCACACTTTGATCACCAGCGGGATCTATCACTACATCCGCCACCCCGGATACCTTTCCGATATTTTGATTTTCATTGGCCTGGCGCTGGCGATGAGCAACCTGATCACGCTGCTTGTTATTGCTGTGACGTTTGCGGCGGCCTATGCCTACCGCATCCGGACAGAAGAGCGGATGCTCATTGAAATTTTTGGAGAGCGCTACCGGGAGTACCAGAAAGCCTCAAAACGTCTGATCCCGTTCATCTTCTGAGCCGCGGTTTGCGAGTGAGACAGGGGGACGGTTCTCTTGTCTCATAACGAATGAGACAAGAGAACCGTCCCCCTGTCTCATGAGACAAGAGAACCGTCCCCCTGTCTCACTCGTTCCCCTGTGTTTCCTCCGGTGTTCCCCCGCAGGGCGCTCTTCTACTCGCTGCGCAGGGCTTCTACGGGGTCGCGGCGGGCGGCGGCCGCCGCCGGGATCAGGCCCGCCACAAACGACAGGAAGCAACTGATCGCGACCAGGATGGCGGCAGGCGCAAGCGACAGGTGGGCGATGTTTTGCACGTTGAGCAGGTGATTCACGATCAGGTTAGCCGGGATGCAGATCAGTGCCGTAATCCCCACGCCCAAAAGGCCGGCGGCAAGCCCGGTAATCAGGGCCTCGGCGTTAAAGACGTTACTGATGTTGCGCTTGCTCGCACCAATGGAACGCAGGATGCCGATCTCTTTTTTGCGCTCCAGCACCGAGATATAGGTGACGATGCCGATCATGATGCTTGAGACAATCAGAGAGATCGACACGAAGGTAATCAGCACATAGCTGATCATATTGATGATGCTGGTCACCGAGCTCATGAGCGCACCCACGATGTCGGTATAGACCACAACCTTCTTGGGCTGACCGGTCTTTTTCATGCGGTTGTTATAGCCGGTCAGAACATCGATAACCCCCTGTTTGCTCTCAAAGTTCTTGGGGTAGATGTTGATACTTGCCGGGTGGGCCGGATCGGCGTAGCCGAGCGTTTTCAGGTTGTTGTCGTAGGACTTTTGCTGGGTGCCCATCATGGAGAGTATCAGCTGGGCCAACTGGTCCTGAGTCAGCTTGAAGTCGAAGAGCTTTCCCAGGCTGTTGGGGTCGAAGTTAAGTCCGCTCCCCAAAAGACCTGTCAGTTGCTTTTTGGAGTTTGCCATCGCGCTTGACAGCTGTTTTTGCAGCGCGGTCATGAACTGCTTCATAAAGCTTGTCAGCGCCTGTTGGAGGTAGGCGCCCAGCGACTGGGAGATCTTAGCCATCAGAGGGTCAAGATTGACGTTCGCGGTAAAGTCCTTTTGTATCTTTGCCATCACGGCGGGGTCAGACAGCCAGGTGCTGAAGTCTGTGGCAAGGCCGGAGGTAAGCCCGTCGATCGTGATGCCGGAACTGGTAAGGTAGTCCTGTATCAGCTTCATGACCAGCGTGTTTAAGGCGTCGGTGTTAACAAGCGCGCCCAGCTGCGCGGTGATTTCTGCCGATACCGCCGGCTGGCTTATCCAGGCAGGAAAGCCCGCGATGATGTCGTTGGCATTGGTAATGCCGTTTGCGGCGCAGTAATTAATATATTCGGCAAGCACCGTGGCCGCCAGGTTATTGAGCCCTGCGGTGTCGATCACCTGGGGCAGGGCGGCAGCAAGCGTGGCCTGTGCCTCAGGTGTCTGCAGGTAGGCGGTAAAGCCGTCGAGCAACTGCTGAGCCTGTTGCTGCCCCGCGGGAAGACGGGCGCTTAAGTAGTCGCTGAGCACCCCGGAGGCAAACTTCGACAGGTCATCGAGCGGCAGATCGCTCGGCTTGATCCCACTGAGCATCTTTGACATATCCATCGCCGGAAGAGCGGGCATGTTTTTCATCAGCGCGTCGGGATCCAGCGCGCCGGAAAGGTCAACGCTTCCCAGGCCCTTCAGGGAGCTCATATCAAAGCCGCTCAGCCCGGAGCCGAGGGCTTTATTCAGGCTGTCTTTGTTGATCGAGAACATCTTGCTCATGTCAAAGCCGGACAGACCGCCCTCTTTGTTGGCCTCGGCAAAGGTCTTGCCGGTAAAGACGTCAATGCCGGGCTGCGCGAGCTGCTTTTTCACGATGTCGCTTTGCGCGGACTTATCCATCAGGTAGTCAATAAGCTTAGGCGAGTAGCAGACCCCCGGGCGCAGCGCGGTCAGGTTACTGCCGGGTTTGGGCTTTACGATGCCACAGATATGCAGCTGCTGCGCCGTCTTGACGATCCCCTTCATATAGGCCTGATCGCTTTGCCGGTCAACATAGACTTTGTAAGTGCTGTCCCAGGTGTAATAGCTGCCTGGCTCGACCAGGCGCAGGTCAACGTCCATGATCTGCTTGTAGCTGAAGTTTTGGTCGCTTGCGGGGACCGTGATCGATTTCTGATTAGAAAAATCCTCAAGCATCTGCTTGAGTTGCGCCGGATCGCGCAAGCCTAAGACGTAGGCGATGTAGTCGCTAGTCCTGCCCTCCGGGGAGAGCACCAGCACGCACTGATCATAGGAGTCAGGCCACGCGCCTGCCACCACGTCATACTGGTCCTGCACGAGCGAGGTATCCCGAGGCAGGGGGTTAAACGCGCTCATGTTCATACCCATGCTCATGGCGGAGCTGGCTCTGCTCCCACCGGCGCTTGCGCCCAGCCCTGAGCTCGCGCCGCTCATCATGGACGATATCATGTCCGGATTAGCTTGCCAGACCTGCTTGCTCGTGTCGCCCAGATAGATCTGGGGCGTGACGTCATAGGTGTATTCGATGGCGTTGACGTAGCGCTTGATATGGCTCTGGCTGTCGTCATCCAGGAAAGTCTTCAGGGAAGCCAGATCGTTGGTGTTGATGGTCTTAAACACATTAGAGAGGATGTTGTTTTCCTGTATGGTGTCCTTTTTGGCGCTTGCGGTGCTGGATCCGTTTGAGCTCTTGTTGTTGGAGTTGGAGTTATTGTTGGAGTTATTCCCGCCCATGCCGGAGCTTGAGAGCAGGGAGGTCAGGTCGATGCCGCTCTTATTGATGCTCAGCGGGTACTGGGACAGCGTTTCTTTTTCCACGTTGTTGATGTAGTTGTTGACGCCCGTGGCCAGCGCCAGAATGGCTGCGATACCGATAATGCCGATCGATCCGGCAAAGGCCGTCATGATCGTGCGGCCTTTTTTGGTCATAAGGTTGGAAAACGAGAGCGCGATCGAAGTCAGGAAGCTCATGGAGGCGCGCTTGGGGGCCTTTTTCTTTGAGTTCGCGCCGTCCCCGGTCGCGTCGCCTTCGGCGCCCGCAGCGCTGGCGGCGGTGACCCCCGCAGCGGCAGCCTCGGCAACCGTCGGCATGATCGGGTTGCTGTCAGAGACAATCCGTCCGTCAGAGAGCGTGACGGTGCGCGTGGCATAGTCACGGGCCAGGTCCGGGTTGTGCGTGACCATGATGACGAGCCGGTCTTTGGCGATGTGGCCAATCAGGTCCATGATCTGCAGGCTGGTTGTCGAGTCCAGGGCGCCGGTTGGTTCGTCGGCAAGCACGATCCGGGGGTTGTTGACCAGGGCGCGCGCGATGGCCACGCGCTGCATCTGGCCGCCCGAGAGCTGGCTCGGCCTCTTGTGGAGGTGATCTGCCAGGCCGACCTCAGTCAGCGCCTCTTTGGCGCGGCGCTGGCGCTCGGCCTTTGACACGCCGCTCAACGTCAGGGCAAGCTCGACATTGGACAGCACCGTCTGGTGAGCGATCAGGTTGTAGCTCTGGAACACAAAACCGATGCGGTTGTTGCGGTAGGTATCCCAGTCGCGATCCTTGTAGAGCTTGGTAGAGACCCCGTCGATGATCAGGTCGCCGCTGTCTGCGCGGTCCAGGCCGCCGACAATATTAAGAAGCGTCGTCTTTCCGGAACCGGATGGTCCCAGAATGGCCGCAAATTCGCTATCCCGAAACGTCACGGAGAGTTTATCTAAAGCGGTCTGTTTAAAGCCGGCAGTCTCATATACTTTAGTAATATCTGTTAACTGGAGCATAGTGTACCTTCATTAGGGGGAAATTCCATCAACCGTATTAATGATACGCTTTCTTCTGCGTTTCCACATTTGTTGCGCATCGGTCGGGGAGTACTCGGGGGCGCCCCGTGATTTTCTGGCAGGAACGTCTGTGATGGCGATTTGTCTTAAATGAGAGGGTGAAAGGCTCCTTTGGCGCGGGTCAGCGGTCATTTCGCCCTCTGTTTTCTCATAGAACTTCTCAGAAGCTACCTGTTCCCGTATAATTTTTTACTTCTTTCTCAGGAATGAGCGACACGAAAAGGAGATAACTATGGAGAACAAATTAGCTAATCCGGCCCCGTTGGGCTTATTGGGTTTTGGAATGACGACGATCCTTTTAAACCTTGCAAATGCGGGCATCATGCCGGTTACGATGGTGATACTGGCGATGGGTCTTGCCTTGGGCGGACTCGCGCAGGTAATCGCTGGCGTACTTGAATTCAAGAATGGCAACACGTTCGGGGGGACGGCCTTTACGGCGTATGGCCTTTTCTGGTGGTCACTTGTTCTTATTCTGACATCCCCGGCTAAATATGCCGCTGACTCGAAGGGCCTGGGCTTTTACCTGTTGCTCTGGTGTGTCTTCACGCTGTTCATGGCGATTGGTACGTTGAAGCACAACCATGCAAGCCAGATGGTCTTTTGGTCGCTGACCCTGCTGTTCCTGCTCCTGTCCATCCACGCATTCACGGGTATTGATGCGGTTGGGACCATCGCAGGCATCGAGGGTATCATTTGTGGACTCAGCGCCGTCTACAATGCCATGGGGCAGGTTGTTAATAGCGAGTTTGGACGCACGGTATTGCCTCTGGGTGATAAGAACTAAGCCTCAACCTGGGCTTCGGCCTCAGCCTCAGCCGCACTTCATTTCCTGAGTTACGTTTGAGGGACCCACTGGATCCAATCCGGCGGGTCTCTCTTTTTGCGTGTTCTTTTTGAGGTGGTATGAGCTGCAATTTATCCGCGAGGGCGCGTTGACCTCGCTGCGAAGCGCCCGTATCCGTTTGGCATCCATAGTCGTTTTCCGCTTCCTTGTCCTTTGCAAAAGAATGTACGATAGTTATCGTATTTACCAGATAGCTGAGCGAGGACACGACGATATGCTTGATTTCAAAAAGGAGTTCAGAGAGCTGTACCAGCCTAAGGCGGCGCCGTCGATCATCGAGGCGCCAGCGATGACGTTCATCGCAGTCGATGGCGCAGGCGACCCGAACACGAGTGCGGAGTATGCTGCTGCTATCGAAGTACTCTACAGCCTTTCATACGCGATCAAGATGGGCAACAAGGCAGTTCTGGAGTATGTGGTCGCTCCGCTGGAGGGCTTCTGGAGTGTGGATGATGATTTTTTCTGCGGTGGCGGCGCGGCTAGTGCTGATAAAGGTGCATTTATCTGGACCGCAGCGATCCGCCAGCCAGACTTCGTGACTGCAGAAGTGTTCGAGGCTGCTCAGGCCACACTCGCTAGGAAAAAACCTAAGCTTGATACGTCAAAGGCGCGTCTTGAGACAATAACGGAGGGCCTCTGTGTCCAGGCGTTGCACGTTGGCTCCTATGACGAGGAGCCTGCGACTATCGCCGCGATGGAGCAGTTCGCTGTTGATGCTGGCTACACGATAGACATCAACGACACACGCCGTCATCATGAGATCTATCTCTCAGACCCGCGACGGGTCACCCCCGAGAAGCTGAAAACGATCATCCGCCATCCGATTAGGAAAGCATGATTGATGAAGATCGCCCTGTTCACGGATACCTATGCTCCGCAGGCAAATGGGGTTGCGGTGTCGGTACATACGTTGCGCGGCGGCCTGCTTGCGCGCGGCCACGAGGTGACGGTTTTTGCGACTACGCACCCGGATGCTCCCGAAGACGATGACGTTGTGCGCCTGCCCTCGCTTGCGATCAAACGGATCCCAACTCATCGTTTTGCGACCCCCATTGATCTTTCGGTGGAGCAACGCATCAGGGGCGCCGGATTCGACCTCATCCATACGCATACGGAGTTCAGTGTGGGGCAGTTTGGGTTTCGCGCGGCGGCTCAGCTCAAGATTCCGCATGTTCATACCTATCACACAATCTATGAAGATTACACCTGGTATGTCACGCACGGGCACGCAGAAAAGCAGGCGCGTAAGCTGGTTACGCTGGCGAGCAAGTACATCTGCGGTCGCTGTGACTGCATTGTTGCGCCCAGTGATAAAACGCTTACCATGCTCCGTGACTACGGCGTTAGCGCGCCGATCCATGTTGTGCCAACCGGTATCGACAGCGCGCGCTTTTCCCGGACGTGCGCAGGCGGGCAGGCTCTGGCGACACTGCGTAGAACGCTGGGGATTGCGCCACAGGCCAAGGTGGTGCTCGCGCTTTGCCGCATTGCTTATGAGAAGAATGTGGTCAAGCTTCTGGACGGCATGGCGGACTACTTCACGGTGACTGACGCGGCGCTGGACGGTCGGCGCCGCGACGTGGTGTTTCTGGTTGTGGGCGATGGCCCCGCGCTGGCCGATCTGCGCCGTCAGGCAGTCCAGCGGGGTGTGGCCGACCGGGTGATCTTTGCCGGAGAGGTCCCCTGGGAAGACGTCCCGCAGTACTACCAGACAAGCGACGTCTTCGTATCGATGTCAGAGTCAGAGACCCAGGGCCTTACCTATATCGAGTCGCTCGCGGCAGGCTGCCCGGTGCTTGCCCGCTACAACGAGTGTTTTGACGGCATCCTTGCCGACGGCGTAAGCGCGAGCCTGTTCAAGGGTGCAGAAGAGTTCCCGGCACGCCTTGACGAGCTGCTGTTCACTGACCGTCGCGAGAGCTATCTGGAGCAGGGCCGCGCCGCTGTCCGGGCGCTCTCTGTCGAGACCTTCGCCCGTCGCATCGAGGACATCTACGCCGAGGCCTGCGCGTCGTATGTGCCGCGCCCCAGCACCCTGCGCCGCGTGTTCCTATAACTCTTGTCCCATGGTTTATGGTCAGACGCTTCGGCGGTCCTTTATTCTTCGTAGGGTCTAATACTCCGCAGCTCTGCTGCGTTGATTGTCATTCTGCGCGTAGTCGCAGAATCCAGGTCTGCCTGAGTTGATACCCCGCAGTCTCTGCTGCGGGGTAGTTTATTGCCCCGCTCCGTTGCGCTGTGCTACACTGGATAACCCGGAAGCGGCAATGGGCTGCTTCTGCAAGTGGGCGCCCTGTGGCGCCCCACCTACCGGCTTAGAAGTGCTTGTGGGTCGAGTGAGATAACAGCAACGACATGGGGCGCGCGCCAGGAGGCGCGGCACTTTTGCCCTGCTTATCTGGTCACACACGATCCCGTCAGCGCGCTTTGCTGGCGGGATTATTTTTTCACACGGGAGGTGAAAACGATAGCACTCGAATACCGTATCAACAAGCAAATAACGGCGAGCCGCTGCCGTCTGATCGACCACGAGGGCGAGCAGATTGGGATCTTTGACGTGGTCGACGCGCTCAGGCGCGCTGACGACATGGGCTATGACTTAGTCGAGATCGCGCCGGAGGCTCAGCCGCCGGTCTGTCGCATCATGGACTACAGCAAGTTCAAATACGAGCAGTCGGTCAAGGAAAAACAAGCGCGCAAAAAGCAGCAGCGTATCGAAATCAAGGAGATGAAGTTTCGTCCCAAGGTCGATACGCACGACTACGAGACCAAGAAGAAGCACATCCTGCGCTTTTTGGCTGCGGGCGCTAAAGTCAAGGTCACGATCATGTTTCGCGGGCGCGAGACTTCGCATCCTGAGCAGGGCCTCAACATTTTGATGAAACTTGCCGAGGAGCTGCAGGACCTGGCCGTTATTGAAAACCAGCCAAAGTTGGAGGGGCGCAACATGACCATGCTGATTGCTCCGCTGCCCAAACCAAAGGCCGCAAAAAAAGAAAAAGGAGAGAACGCTCATGCCGAAGATCAAGACGCATAAAGGAACGGCGAAGCGCGTAAAAGTTACCGCAGGCGGTAAACTGATGCGCGGCAAAGCCTTCAAAAGCCACATTCTGACCAAGAAGTCTCCCAAGCGCATCCGGGGTTTTCGCCAGGAAGCGCCGGTTTCTGCGGCCGACACCCCCATGATCAACAAGAAGCTGGGCCGTGGCTAGATGCCGCCCCGTATGTATGAGACGAAGGAGCATGAACTATGCCACGAGTAAAACGAGCGGTTTCCGCTCATAAAAAACGCCAGACCACGCTTGATCGCGCCAAGGGTTACTACGGCGCGAAGAGTCGCACCTATCGTGCGGCCAAAGAGCAGGTCCAGCACAGCCTCCAGTATTCCTACCGCGACCGCCGCACCAAGAAGCGCGAGATTCGTCGTCTGTGGATTGCGCGCATCAACGCCGCGTGCCGCACCAACGACCTGAGCTATTCGCGCTTCATTGACGGGCTGAACAAGGCTGGCGTCGAACTGAATCGCAAGGTCCTCTCTGAGATTGCCATCAGCGATCCGGCGACGTTTACCAAACTGGTCGAGACCGCAAAGGCGGCCCTGGCAGCCTAAAGAAGGGAGTGGGGCCGCTTGTGAACGGCGCCTTTCACTATAAGCGCACCAAAAAGTGGGCGATTGACGAAGCGGGTTTCTCCGAAGCCGCAGCTGAGTTGGTCGCCCGCTCTGATGATCTGGTCGACACGGAGCATCACTGGACGCTTGCAAGCGACCTGCAGCGCGGTGATGCGCGCTGGCACTTGGACGGGGAGTTTGGGCGCGACCTACTGGATGGGGCGCTTGCAAGTGGTGACCTTCTGCAACTGGGCCGGGCGCTGCATGTGCTGCAGGACTTTTGTTCCCACAATAATCTTGATCTGAAGCCGGGCAAAGTGACGCCTCTGTATTGGGGTTTCCCCCTGCGACGCTGGCATGGTCATTACCGAGCGGTCCACGGCATGTATCCCTCGCGTGGACAGATCCTGAGTTGGATCCGTCCCGGGCGCCTGCAAGACTGGCTGCTTGTCCGTGCCCACAACGATATCTGGGAGACGCAACGCCCGCAAAACCAAACCCGCCTCCACGACTGGACCGTCACAGCCCTCAAAGATTTCGCTACTGCCTGGCCCAAAGTGGCTGACAGTTCTCTTGTAATCCCAACCCAGCCCTCCAACCCAGCCCCAACCCAGCCCTCCAACCCAGCCCCAACCCGGTCATCCTGCGCGTAGTCGCAGGATCCAGAGAACGGACGTACGACTTCGATGTCAAAGATGGCCTACGTATATATTCTGGCTAGTCGCCAAAACGGCACTCTCTATGCAGGCGTGACGTCTGACTTACGTCGAAGGATGATAGAGCACAAAGCCGAAGCTTATGAAGGCTTTACAGCCAAGTATGGTGTTAACAAGCTGGTGTGGTATACAGCAGGGGACAACATCACGAGCGCGATTGAACTTGAAAAGAAGATCAAGAACCGCAGTCGTCAGTGGAAACTTGCATTGATCGAACGTACCAACCCGCAGTGGCGCGATCTTAGCCTCGACTTCCTGGATCCTGCGACTAACGCGCAGGATGACGAGGGGTTGAGGTACGCAGGATGACGTGGACTCCAACCTTGTCATTCCGCGCGAAGTCGCGGAATCCAGTGAATTGCTCAAACCTGTCATCTGTCATTCTGCGCACTGCGACTGCGCGCAGCGCAGGCTCCGTCGCGGGATCCAGCCAGGAGGTGAGGGGGGGAGTACCTGTCTTGTGATACATATGACAGGTGTCCTTAGCTCTTAGCTAAATCCAGTTCCATGAAGGCTACGTAGCGCATTCTAGAAATAGATCCAGGGCTTGGGATACTGGGGGTGGGACTTCCAGATGAGGACGTCGACGAACGTGATTGCTATAAATGCAGCCAGCGTGATGATGGCCCAATATACTGCGCGGCGAACTTGCGTACTTTCTGGTGTTTTACCTCGTTTGGTGCTGGTAATAGGCAGCCAGAGAAAAGTTACCACCAACAAGGTGGCCATGCCTACGATGAGCGTAAGGGGACTTTTGTTGGTATGTCGCGCAGTGTCCCAGCGGTTTGCCGCTGGCAGCAAGCGGGTGCGAACGAACAGCGCGAGTGCGCTGAGAGGGAGTGCTCCAAAAATAACCCAGAGAGTCTTTCTGCGACGCTGTTTGCTCTGATCGGGGGAAGGCGCAGATACCAGGTCCAGTTCGCGCTCATGGGCCAGGCGGAAGCCAAGCGCCATTGCCTCATCAGTGTCGTCGAGCGTTTCCGCGATCAATTTACCCGCCTGTTTAACTTGACCCTCTGCGATCAACTGACGTGCTTCTGCCTCAAGCGCCTTTCTATCGACCTGCTTATCCATAGGTAATCTCATTAGCTCTCAGCTAAATCCAGTTCCATGAAGGCGATGTTGTCGCGGAGTTCTTTGGCGGTGGAGCGGCTGAGGAGCTCATCATCGGCGGCTTGGTTGATGGCCTCGCGTTCGAGATCGAGGCCGCGGGCGGTAATTCGAGCAACTTCTTGCTCGATGTTGCTCCTGAGGTCTCCGTCGCGCCCTTCGTGTTTGATGCGCGCTTGTTGCGGGTCGTGTTCCTGCGCGCTCCGCGACGCAAGACGTGCGGCGCCCTTGTGAAGTTCGTCGCTTAAGGCCTGATCGGTCAGGCGGGTCTGGACTCCCTCCAACTGTTCGATGCGGCGGCGGTACTCATCAAGTACGGCTTTGACGCTGGTATTTGCTGCGGAGTCTGTCGTAAGCAGCGCTTCCAGATGCTCTGCGGCGTAGTAGTAATTAGTCCGGCGTAACTCACGATTCTCACGCGCCACCGTGATACGGTCTTTTGTTGCAGATCTTGCATGTCCGGGACTGTTCTCAATCCTCTTGAGTTCCTGGTCCTCGTGTGCTTTCTGTTGGGCCACATGGGTGCGCTGCAGCAAGAGATTGATGATAGATGACAGCCAGTCGTGGCCGATGCGCCCCGTGACAAAAGCACGAGAGCGCTTGATCTGTTGGATCGTGAGCGCCTGAAGCTGAGGCGAGATTGCGCCCGCATCCGCCATCTGGGCGGTGTGCTCTTCCTCCCAGTCAAGCGCCTGAAGGCGGACCTGATTGATGGCGGCAAAGCTCGCGCGATCCTCCAATGCCTGGATGCGCGTCTGGTAGCTGCGGACGACCATCTCGGTAGCGAGGTGGCTGGTGGCGGTTTGCTCAGTACGCAGTTTGAAGATTACCTCCTGCAGAATCTTGGTGATGGCTACGACTTCCTCCGCGCTGGCTTCTCGTTCTTCTGCGGGCGCGACGAGGGGGAGCAAGAAGTTGGCCACAAGCATCGTAAGCACGATGACGCCGGCCGCAACGAAGATGATGAGGCTGCGCTCGGGGAAGAGCTTGCCCGGGGCGATAAGCACCGGGATGGTGAGCGCGACGCCTAAGGCCACCGCTCCGCGCGCGCCGGCGAAGGTCAGAGCGAGGAGTTCACTTAAATCGCGGTGTTTCCTGCTATCCCGCACACCCCCAACCCGGTCATCCTGCGCACCCCCAACTCGGTCATCCTGCGCGTTAGTCGCAGGATCCAGGGTTCCACTCTCCTGAGTGGACTGCGCGATGGAGTCTGTGCTGCGCGCAGCCGCAGTACGCACAATGACGGGGGAGGAGGGCTGAGTGGCCGGACTGTTTTTGGTCTCGTCCCCACTCTCGCTGCTCTCATCACTCACGCTGTGCCCCCGAAGACGCCTGTCGTGTATGCGCTGGACTACGGAGCGCAGGCCGACCAACAGCACAACCCAGAGCGCACGCAGCACATAGAGCGCAAGCGTGGCGGCCAGGATGTAGCCGAGCAGTTCCACCGTCCCGTGCGCGTTATCAACGCGGATCGCGCGCAGGGCGGCGGGAAGCTCGGTACCCAGCAGCAGAAAGACCAGGCCGTTTAAAATGAAGCTGATAACCGACCAGATACTGGCAGATACCAGCCGCTGGCGCGCGCTATCCGGCGTAGTTCGGCGGCGGCTGCGAAATGAGACGCCGAAGCCCGCCGCCACGACGGCCAGGATGCCAGAGACCCCCAGCGCCTCAGCGATCAGGAATGCAAGAAAGGGCGTGAGCAGCTCGATGATGATGTGGAAGGTGATGTCCTCAAGCCCGATGGAGCGCACCCAGGCAGACAGCAGCGCGCGGCCAACGCCGAAGAGCGCGCCAACGATCAGCCCGCCGAGGAACACAAAGAGGAAGTGCTGTGTGGCGGTCAGCGCAGAGAAGTGCCCTGCGGCGCTTATGGCGGCGGCCAGTGCGAACTGGAAGGCGATGATGCCGCTTGCGTCGTTGATGAGGGCCTCGCCCGTTAGCAGCTGCTCGCTGATGCCGGGGATGCGCGCGCGCTCGCCCAGTGCGCTGACGGCGACTGAGTCGGTGGGAGAGAGCGCGGCGGCCAGCGCGAAGGCGCCGGCCAGCGACAGGCCGGCAACGAGGTAGTTCAGCAGCGCGCCCAGCGCCAGTGTCTCGATGACGACGAGCCCGACGGCCATGCCGAGGATGGGCCACTTCAGGCGCCAGAGTGCGCGGCGGTCAGCATGGCGCGCTTCATTGAAGAGCAGCGGCGCGATGAGCACGAGCATGAGCATCTCTGGCTCGAAGCGGATGTCGAAGTGCGGGAAGATGAGCGCGATGACGACGCCGAGCGCAAGCTGGATGATCGGTACCGAGAAGCGGGGGAGGAACTGATTGATGATGCTGGAAAGCAAAATCGCCGCCAGAAGCAACAGTAATGCCTGGAAAGCGGCCACAGGCAGACCCTCCTCTCATGCGCGCGTCTTGTCATTGCCTGGTCTTGACTGGTGTTATGCCCCCTCTATTGTTGCATATCGGCTTAGATGGTTGGCGTGTCAGCGCGGTCTGTTGCTGATAAAACGGAGAGCCGAAGGACTACAATGAGAGAGGTGGTTTGTTGTATGGGCAGGAGGAATGCTGGCGATGAGAGTGGGCCACAGTAAGAGCCGCTCAATATTTACTCTTCGTAGGGCCTCATACTCCGCAGTCTCTGCTGTGTTGATTGTCATTGCGCGCACTGCGATTGCGCGTAGCGCAGGCTCCGTCGCAGAATCCAGGTCTGCCTGAGTTGATACTCCGCAGTCGCTGCTGTGGGGTAGTTTATCGTTAGGAGAGGTGTGTTGTATGGAAAAGCGCCATGACGTGTGCCCTTGGCAGCATGGGTCGCATCTGGCTGGGCCTGTGCGCAAGCTGTTCAATAACCCGCGGCGTTTGCTTGAGCGCTACGTGGTAAGCGGCATGACCGTGGCCGATATCGGCAGCGGCATGGGTTTTTTGACGCTGCCGCTGGCGGACATGGTAGGCGAAGACGGCCAGGTCATTGCCGTTGATCTGCAGCCTGAGATGCTGGAGGGCTTGAAGGCGCGCGCGCAGAAAGCCGGCGTGACCAACATCGTGTTGCATCAGTGTGCGCGCGACAGTCTGGGTATCGAGCAATACAGCGGGAGTGTGGGTGTTGCGCTCATCTACTGGATGCTGCATGAAGTTGGCGACCCTGAGCGCCTGATCCAGGAAGTCCACGAGGCGCTTGCGCCAGAAGGCAAGCTCCTTTTTGTGGAGCCCAACGGGCACGTCAGCGAGGAGAAATTCCAGGACAGCCTGGAGATGATCATCGCGCAGGGCTTTACGCTTGTAGAGCGGCCCAAGGTCTCGATCAGTCGCGCGGCGGTGCTGCAGAAGAACTAGCTTGTGGCGCGTGGCGTGTCGTGCCGCCGCTCTGAACAGGAGGATTTACATGAAAGTACAAGGTGAATTTACGGTAGCGCACTGGGATCAGGAGCCGGTCGAGGGCTTTCCGGAGCAGATGTCGGTGGCCCGGGCTTCGGTTGTCTATGAGGCAAGCGGAGAGATCGCCGGCAAGCTTACCGTCGAGTACCTGATGTACTGCGCAGATGTTGGCACAGAAGGCACGCAGGACGAGGGCGCACCGACGACCTACGTAGGCTTCATGTTGTTTGAAGGCTCTCTGGGGGAGCAGACCGGGAGCTTTGCCCTGATTGACCGCGGCGCGTACGCAGACTTTACTCCCGCAAGCGATCTGAGCATCGAGTCGGACTCCGGCGCAGGCGACCTGGCGGGCATCACCGGCACGGGCCGCTACTATGCCCGCGACGACAAGATGATCATCGAGTTGGACTACGAGCTGTAGGCACGGGAGTTGGCTGGCTGGTTGGTTGGCCGGGCTGGCTGGCCGGCTGGTTGGGTGGTTGGCCGGGGGACAATCGTCCTCAGCCGTTGCCGCGAGCGCGAGCGCTGCAACTCGGTCAGCTGGCATTGCCCGACTGGCAAAGGCTGTCCTCCGTTGTCATGGCGAGCGCAAGCGAAGCAATCCAGTCAGCTGGCAACAGCCAGCTGACAGTAAAACCCGCAACACCGCTGCAAAAATCAACCACTGGACTTATTAGTCGCACATTTGTGCGGACTTTGGGGTACAATAGACAAAAGGAACCTTAACGCCGGGGCAACCCGGATCGTTGCTCGCCAGCCAGAGCTGCGCGCTGCTATCGATACCATCGTTATCAACATCGAAGGAGCGTGACATGGAAGACAAGATCCAACTATTTGAGGGACAACAAGTGCGCCACGAGTGGGACGCAGAGAGCGAAGAGTGGTATTTCTCAGTTGTTGACGTGGTGATGGTGCTGACGGATCAGCCGGATGGTTTGAAGGCACGGAAGTATTGGAATAAGCTGAAACAGCGTCTGAAAGATGAGGGGAATGAAACGGTGACAAATTGTCACCAGTTGAAACTACAGGCGCGAGACGGCAAGATGCGCCTGACTGATGTCGTCACTACCGAGCAGCTCCTACGCCTCATTCAATCCATCCCCAGCAAGAAAGCAGAGCCCTTCAAGCTCTGGCTTGCCCAGGTAGGGAGCGAGCGATTGGATGAGACGGTTGATCCCGAGTTGTCCATCGACCGCGCCATCCAGAATTATCGTCGCTTGGGCTACAGCGAGAATTGGATCAACCAACGGATCAAGTCTATTGAAGTGCGCAAGGCCCTGACAGACGAATGGGACAAAGCAGGTGTCCAGCGAGGCCAGGAATATGCGATGCTGACCGATCTGATGAGCTGCACCTGGAGTGGTATGAACACGCGCGAGTACAAACAGTACAAAGGCCTGAAAAAGGAGGGTCTGCGTGACAACATGACCAATACTGAACTGGTGTTGAACATGCTTGCCGAGGTTGCTGCAACGGACATATCAGCGGTTCGTTGCCCGGACGGATTCGATGAGAGCGCAGAAGTTTCACACGAGGGTGCGACTGTCGCAAAAGTCGCTCGCGAGCAGATTGAGAAAAGCACCGGCAAATCTGCGGTCAGCAGCCTGAACGCCAGGGATCTGCCTGGTCGCCTGGATAGCGGTCGTGATGTGATCATGCTTGAAAGTGAGGGGGCGAGCAATGATGACGAGCAGTAATTCTGAGATCATCTTTGACGAGAATCAGCTTTTTGACCGAGCATCAGCAATCATTGAGAATCGCAAGTTTCGCGCTGGGTCTTATGCAAATCTTGAAGTCACACTGATGTACTGGGAGATCGGCCATCTTGTTGGCTCAGTCATACTTGATGACGAGCGCGCAGAGTACGGTAAGCGAATTGTTGTGACGCTGTCACAACAATTGCAAACCAAATACGGTAGTAGTTTTGAGTACTCGAATCTAACCCGAATGATAAGATTTGCTGCTCGGTTTCCCGATGTTGAGACTGTTGTTCCACTGGCACAACAATTGAGCTGGTCACACTTCATAGCATTGCTGCCCCTGAAGTCGGACGATGCGTTCAGGTATTATACGCAAGATGCGATAACTCGGCATTTGGGGATACGTGAGTTGCGACGACAGATCTCACGTAAAGCGTTCGAAAGACGCGAAATAGCAGACTCACATCTGACGTTGCAGTCATCGGTACCGCATAACGTATTTAAAGATCCCTACCTGCTTGATACGTTAGGGTTGAAGGACAATTACCTGGAAGCAGATTTGGAAAAGGCGATACTTGCAGATCTTGAGTCCTTTCTTCTGGAGTTTGGTCATGGCATCACGTTTGTAGAACGTCAAAAGCGGATGATACTTGATGACGATGACCACGTGTTGGATCTTCTTTTCTATCATCGTGTTCTCAAGCGGCTTATAGCCGTCGAATTGAAATTGGAGAAATTCCGCCCCGCGTTTAAAGGGCAGATGGAGTTTTATATTAAGTGGCTGAATAAATACGAGCGTCAGGCAGATGAGAATGAACCGGTCGGGTTGATTTTATGTCCACACGCAAATCGTGGAACATTAGAATTACTGGAAATGGACAAATCGGGGATAGCTGTCGCGGAGTTTTGGACGGCGATGCCGCCAAAGGATGAGTTTGAGCGCAAAATTAATGAGATCATGTTAGATGCGCAAGAGCGGCTTGAGCGCCGCAAAATGCTTCCTGCAAGTGAGTCACAAAGAGAAGTCGACTACTTCTATGAGCCAAAAGACGGCGGTAGTGATGATTCTTAATCAGAAAACGTCTCTGATGCCCGATTAAGAAATCCATGAAGATAGGGACTATATTTCCGGCAATAATAAAAAATGGGAGCGGATGCCAGCTTTCAGTCCTGTGATCTGAGGTGATTTGTGTGGGTGTATATCTGTGTGCCTGATCTTGTCCGGGCTGTTTGCAACACCACTCTTATCGAACAGAACCAACAAGAAAAGGGGCGCATCATGTACACCCCAAGCAGGAATATCGTCAGTTGCCATTTAAGCGGCTTTGCCTATCACGAAGGCGTCCAGGTGTTCAGCGGCCTGAAAGTCGGAACCCCCCTGGAGCTTGCGGCAGAGCCGGATAACCCCCACGACAACTCGGCGGTTGGCGTCAGCTACCAGGGCAAGAAGCTTGGCTACACATCCCGCAAGCGCATAACAGCATCCTCAGCAAACTGCTGTCCTTTGGCCACGGAGACGCACTTGAAGCGCAGATCAACCGCGTCACCCCCGATGTCACCCCCGAGCGCCAGATCGGCATCGTCATGCGCATCAAGGATGCAAGGTAGGGGAGTAAGTAGAGACTTCTCCGTAACCTAAAACTAGCAGGTAAGAGAAGCGTAAAGGCCATATTCTGCTATAATAAGTGCATGAGTATTGAGCAAATAAGCCAAAAAGCCTTGCACCCATAAACAGAACA
>Ga0123357_10000970_pt1 | contig 29214 bp, 28 predicted proteins | sample TergutEmb28metaG_FD_89873 | JGI IMG/M metagenome (GOLD analysis project Ga0123357, IMG submission 89873) | Embiratermes neotenicus P4 segment gut microbial communities from Petit-Saut dam, French Guiana - Emb289 P4 | ecosystem: Host-associated > Arthropoda: Insects > Digestive system > Gut ...
AAGTCCGAAGGACGTTCGTATTCAAAGGTGATAAAAATGGTTAAATCACCGAAAACAGGAGCCTATATCTTTAAAGAAGAAATGATTCCCAATGAAGCAGTTAAAGACTACTTCAAATAATCAGTAGAAAAAGGTCGATGAAAAGGACGCTCAACCGGAGTTTTCATCAGAATAATTTTTCATTGTCATAAAAGAACTTCCTTGCGATAGTTATTGTCAAAAGGAAGTTTTTTATTTTCAGTTCTTAATTTTTAATACTTAATTGTTAATGGGGCTTTTAGATTTTTTTTCAAAAGATAAAAAAGAAAACTTGGATAAAGGATTATCCAAAACAAAAGAAAACGTTTTTTCCAAACTCACGCGTATCGTTGCCGGTAAATCAAAAGTTGACGAAGCTATTCTGGACGATTTGGAAGAAGTGTTGATTACTTCAGACGTTGGCGTAGAAACAACTTTGAAGATTATTTCACGGATTGAAAAACGAATCGCCCGTGATAAATATCTCGACAGTAACGAATTGTCGGCTATTCTTCGCGACGAAATAGCTTCTTTGTTGACAGGCAACGAAACGGAAGAACAGGGCGATTTTGAACTGCCCGAAGGCAATAAGCCTTATGTAATTATGGTAGTTGGAGTTAACGGAGTAGGAAAAACGACCACCATCGGTAAATTAGCATATCATTTCAAAAAGAACGGGAAAAAAGTTTATCTGGGCGCTGCCGATACGTTTCGGGCTGCCGCAGTAGAACAGTTAACCATCTGGAGCGAAAGGGTAGGAGTTCCCATCGTAAAACAGAAAATGGGCGCCGACCCGGCTTCGGTTGCTTACGATACGTTGAGCTCGGCGGCTGCCAATCATGCCGATGTTGTGATTATTGATACGGCGGGACGTCTTCACAATAAAATCAACCTGATGAACGAGCTGACTAAAATAAAGAACGTTATGAAAAAGGTGGTTCCCGATGCGCCCCACGAAGTTCTGCTGATTTTAGATGGTTCGACCGGACAAAATGCTTTCGAGCAAGCCCGTCAATTCACGGCAGCTACGGAAGTCACAGCATTGGCAATCACTAAATTAGACGGTACGGCTAAAGGAGGAGTTGTGATTGGAATATCCGACCAGTTGCAAGTCCCTGTAAAATACATTGGCTTGGGCGAAGGATTGGAAGATTTGCAGGTGTTCCGGAAAAAAGAATTTGTCAATTCCCTGTTCGGATAGGATGAGAAAAAATAAAGTCGATATCGTTACGTTGGGTTGCTCCAAGAACTTGGTCGATTCGGAGTTGCTGATGCGTCAGTTTGCCGCCAATGGCTATTCGGTTGCTCACGATCCAGAAACTCCTCAAGGCGATATTGTTGTCATCAATACTTGCGGATTTATCGAAAGCGCTAAGGAAGAATCCATACGGACAATTCTCGAATTTGGAGAAGCGAAGAAAGACAAACAAATCCGGAAACTCTTTGTCATGGGGTGCTTATCGGAAAGATACATGAGCGAACTCCAAAAATTAATACCGGAAGTTGATAAATTTTACGGAAAATTCAACTGGAAAGAACTTTTATCCGATTTGGGAAAACCGTATCATCAGGAATTAGCGAACGAACGTCTGCTGACTACGCCTGCTCATTACGCCTATATTAAAATTGCCGAAGGCTGTAACCGAACCTGTTCGTTTTGTTCAATCCCATTGATTACAGGGAAATACCAATCAAAGTCTATGGATTCGGTTATGGAAGAAATCCAGTCGTTAGTTCAGCAGGGCGTCAAAGAATTTCAGTTGATTGCACAGGATTTAACTTATTATGGAAAAGATATTTATAAGAAATATAATCTGGCGGAATTACTCAAGCGGATTTCCGACATCGAAGGCGTTGAATGGATTCGCCTGCATTATGCTTATCCCGCTTCTTTTCCAATGGATATACTAACCGTGATGCGTGAGCGGGATAATATCTGCAACTATTTAGATATTGCTTTGCAACACGGTAGCGATGCGATGCTGAAACGAATGCGACGCAATATTTCACAAAAAGAAACCCGCGAGTTGCTGCAAGCCATACGGCGGGAAGTTCCTGATATTCATCTCCGGACAACCATGATGGTGGGGCACCCCGGTGAAACGGAAGAAGATTTTACCGGTTTGTTGAATTTTGTAAAAGAAATGCGGTTTGAACGCTTGGGCACATTCATGTATTCCGCCGAAGAAGGAACCTATTCCCACCGGCATTACAAAGACGATGTCGAACCGGAAATAAAAAACCGGCGCATGGACGAGCTGATGGCTGTTCAAGAACAAATTGCTCAGGAAATCGGAGAAAATAAAATCGGGAAGACCTTAAAAGTGATAATTGACAGGGAAGAAAAGGATTTTTATATCGGAAGAACCGAATATGATTCGCCGGAAGTCGATCCGGAAGTGTTGGTAGAGAAAAAGCGCCCTTTAATTCCGGGTAACTTTTATCCGGTAAAAATCACCGGTACGCAATCGTTCGACTTATTCGGCAGGTTGTTATCCCGAAATTGATATAAATCGGTAAATTACTGTTATTGAAAAAATGCTTAAACGGGAAATTGCAATTGTCATATTAATATTATATTTCAGCCTGTTGATATACTGGATGTTTTTTTCTTTTGGCAGGACAGTACATTCGGAATACAGTTACAACGTAATACCATTAAAAACTATTTTTGGATTCTTCAATAAAAATGTTGATCCATACGAGTTTATAATCAATATATTTGGAAATATTGGAGTTTTCATACCGATTGGAATACTGTTTCCGATAATTTTCAATCTGAATCAAAAGAAAAGTACTGTCATATTTATAGTATTAATAACCATACTTGAAATATTGCAATTAATAACAAAAAGAGGATGTTGTGATGTTGACGATATAATACTAAATACTTTGGGATTCAATATTGGCTATTTATTAATGGGTTTAATAGACAAAAAGACAAAAACAGGAAAATGATAGCCTTACCTTACTTACCTTACTATTAACGAATACAGGTACTCTCTCTCATATTTTTGACTGATAATGTCGTATGTTTGATGCGATAAACTTGAAAGAGGAAGATATCAGTAACGGATTCATCAAGTATAACCGCAAAAAAAACCAACCAGCCAATCATCATTGAACCGGAAGATTGCATGAAAGCAATCATCGGGCGGTATGCCGACAACCGTTCAGAATTAAATTTGTTTTATTATTATCCCAAAAACCCCAGCAAAATCCCCGCAGCAACCGCCGAACCAATTATTCCCGCAACATTCGGACCCATAGCATGCATCAACAAATGGTTGGTAGAATCGTACTTCTGTCCCATCAACTGCGAGGTTTGCGCCGGATGAGGAACCGCCGATACGCCGGCATTACCGATTAGTGGATTAATTTTGTTTTCTTTCCTTAAGAACAGATTGAAAATCTTAACGAATAAAACGCCGGCTGCTGTTGCAATGATAAACGATAAAGCGCCTAAGATAAATATTTTCAATGTATTCCATGCAAGGAAATGATTTGTTTGCATCGAAGCTCCAACCGTCAAGCCTAACAGGATAGTGATGATATCGATCAGTGGACCACGGGCTGTCTCTGCCAAACGGCGAGTTACGCCCGATTCTCTCAATAAATTACCGAAAAACAACATTCCCAATAGAGGAAGGGCGGACGGTACCAGAAAGCAAGTAAGCAACAGACCCATAATCGAAAAAATGATTTTTTCGGTTTGGGAAACGGCGCGAGGCGGCTTCATACGGATCATTCGCTCTTTCTTTGTGGTAAGCAAGCGCATGATAGGCGGTTGTATAATCGGAACCAACGCCATGTAGGCGTATGCCGAAAGCGCCACAGCTCCTATCAAATTCGGAGCCAGCTTGGACGACAGGAAGATAGCGGTTGGTCCGTCTGCTCCTCCGATAATCCCGATAGCTCCTGCCTGATTGGGTTCAAACCCCAAAAGCAACGCCCATGTGTAAGCGCCGAAAATTCCAAATTGCGCCGCAGCGCCAATCAGCATGAGTTTCGGATTGGCTATCAGCGACGAGAAGTCAATCATCGCTCCGATTCCAAGGAATATCAACGGAGGATACAAATCTTTTGTAATCCCTTGAAATAAAATATTTAATACGGAACCGTCCTCATAAATACCTAACTGTAAACCGGATTCGCTAAATGGAATATTACCTAATATGATTCCGAAACCAATGGGAATCAGCATCAGAGGTTCAAATTCCTTAGAAATTGCTAAATAGATAAAAATGATACCTATCGCAATCATCACGATATGTTCCCACGTGACATTGGAAAAACCGGTATATGCAAAGAAAGTTTGAAGATTATCTCCTAAAAACGATACAAAATTCATACGATTATTCGATTATGACGAGTTCCGCACCTTCTAATACGGAATCGCCTTTGTTAACTTTGATCTCTTTTATAACTCCGTCTTTTTCGGCATTGATAACATTTTCCATTTTCATGGCTTCCAATACCATTACTTTCTGCCCTTTTCTTATGCTATCGCCTACTTTACAGGTAATGTCCAAAATTATGCCGGGCAATGGCGAACGCAAGGCATAAGCTTTTGGAGTACCTTTTTGCACCTGAGCGACAGGATTAAGCGGCGTTTGAGCCGGACGGTTGAACGTAACAATCTGCGTCTTGGCAGGTCGGTTCATTTCTACTTTATAAGAAGTACCGTTTACTTCAACATCAGCAACAGTATCTTCAATTCTGTTTATAACAACTTTATAAACATTCCCGTTAATTGTATATTTATAACTATTCATGTTGTAACTTGTAACTTGTAACTTATAACTTATAACCTTATAGGCGTTTCTCTCAACGTGTAAATTTTTGAACTCCATGGAGAATAATTACGCACCGTATTTTTAATAGTGAGAATAGTATTTTCCTCATCATGCAATTCGGTAGCTTCATAAATAGCCATAGCAATTGCAGCATAGACTTCTCCCGATTGGGAAGCAATGCCTTTGGCTTCTTCTTTACTCATGCCGTAGATTCTCATGGCACGCTTATGAAGCAGAGAAAGTCCCCAGCTTCCAATTAAATTGAACAGTACATAAAGACCAATTAATCCCAAAAATACAACTCCTATTGCAATGATTGCCATTCCGAATCCATAGCTGTCGTTGTCTTTAAAGTGATTGATTTTCTCAGCCGTCTGCGCCTGCAAATCCATGCTGATAAATAATCCTAACAGTATGCTTATTATGCTGTAATAATACCTTTTATATTTCATAACTCTTAATTTTCAATTTTATAAAGGTAAATTATCATGCTTCTTCGGGGGATTTATTTGCTTCTTAGTCGCTAATTGCTGCAGGGCGCGAATGATGCGGAAACGGGTGTTTCGAGGCTCAATCACATCGTCGATGTACCCGAATTTAGCTGCATTGTATGGGTTTGCAAATGCTTTTGTATATTCGGTTTCCCTTTCTGCAAGCACTTTTGCCGGATTATCCGATTCCTGCGCTTCTTTGGCGTAAAGAACTTCCACCGCGCCGGCTCCACCCATGACGGCAATTTCGGCGGTTGGCCATGCATAATTCATATCGCCTCTCAATTGCTTACAACTCATCACGATATGAGCGCCTCCGTAGGATTTGCGCAAGGTAACGGTTACTTTGGGAACGGTTGCTTCTCCATAAGCATAAAGCAATTTCGCTCCATGAACGATGACGCCGCCATATTCCTGACCGGTTCCCGGAAGGAATCCCGGAACATCAACCAATGAAACGATGGGAATATTGAACGCATCGCAAAAACGTACAAAACGAGCGGCTTTGCGGGAAGCGTTTATATCCAAAACGCCGGCAAGTGTTTTGGGCTGATTGGCGACAATACCTACCGAGCGTCCGTTGAAACGGGCAAACCCGATGATGATATTTTTGGCATAATCGGCATGAACTTCTAAAAATGCGCCATCGTCGATAATGGCTCCGATTACCTCATACATGTCGTAGGGTTTGTTCGGACTATCGGGAATTATTTCATTCAGCGAGTCTTCCAGCCTGTCAATCGGGTCGTTGGTCGGTTTGACCGGCGGTTCTTCGAGATTATTTTGAGGAAGATAACTTAATAATTTACGAATCAGCGTAATACCTTCTTTTCCGGTTTCAACGGCAAAATGCGTAACGCCCGAACGGCTGGCGTGGATTTCCGCCCCGCCCAGTTGTTCCTGAGTTACATCTTCACCTGTAACGGTTTTCACTACTTTCGGACCGGTGAGGAACATATAACTCATTCCTTTCACCATAATCGTAAAGTCGGTCAGTGCAGGAGAATATACAGCGCCGCCGGCACAGGGACCAAAAATGCCGGAGATCTGAGGAACGACTCCCGAAGCCAGAATGTTGCGTTGAAAAATTTCACCAAAACCGGCTAATGCGTTGATTCCTTCTTGAATACGAGCGCCGCCCGAATCATTCAGTCCAATAATGGGAGCTCCGGTTAACATGGCTAAATCCATAATCTTACAGATTTTCTTTGCCATGGTTTCGGACAAAGAGCCTCCTATAACCGTAAAATCCTGAGCGAAAAGATAAATCAAACGACCATCAATCGTACCGTAACCGGTAACAACGCCATCGCCCAAATATTTTTTCTTTTCCATACCGAAGTTGGTACAGCGATGTTCAAGAAACATGTCTATTTCTTCAAAACTTCCTTCATCAACCAACATTTGAATACGTTCCCGCGCCGTGTATTTACCTTGCGCGTGCTGCCTCTCGATGGCTTTTTCGCCACCACCCAAACGAGCTTGTGCTCGCAAATCAATAAGGTCTTTTACTTTATCCAATTGACTACTCATAAATATATAATATTAGTGGCATAATTCTGTTAATACACTTCCTGTTGATTTCGGATGCAAAAAGGCTATTTGTAAGCCTTCCGCGCCATTACGAGGCATTTTATCGATTAACTGAACGTTTTTCGCTTCAACTTCAGTCAATGCCTTAGCTACATCAGGAACGGCAAAGGCGATGTGATGAACGCCTTCTCCTCTCTTTTCGATAAATTTGGCTATCGTTGATTCTTCAGAAGTCGGCTCAAGCAATTCAATTTTCGTTTGACCTACTTTGAAAAATGCTGTTTTTACTTTTTGGTCGGCTACTTCTTCAATGTTGTAGCATTTCAGACCCAACACATTTTCGTAATAGGGCAACTGTTCGGCAATGCTTCGGACAGCTATCCCAATGTGTTCAATATGCGAGATATCCATTGTTAATTAATTTAAATTAAACATTTAGGATACAAAGGTACTACCTTATCTTTAATAACGGAAACTTTTTTAAGTATTTTTTAAGGTTGTATTATTTTTTGAGTAAATATAACTATCTTTGACAATTCAAAATGTATTTTTACCAAAATATTTTAAGATGATGGATTTATCGACAACTTTTATGGGACTTCCGTTGCGAAATCCCATCATAGCAGGAAGTTCCGGCTTGATGAATACGATGGATTTTTTAAAACGCCTCGATGATGCCGGAGTTGGGGCAGTAGTACTGAAATCAATTTTTGAAGAGCAAATCCGTATTGAATCGGAACATTTTCTGGCTTCAGACAGCGGTAAGGCGAAAGAGTGGAAAACGATTTTGCAGGAGATAGAGCAAAAAAACGACTACTATTATGATGAGGCGCTGACCTATATTAATCAGTTTGCAAAAGAACACACGTTAGACCGGTATCTGTCATTCATTGCGGAAGCGAAAAAACAGTTGTCCGTTCCGGTTATTGCGAGCATTCACAGTGTATCGCAGTATCACTGGAGCTATTTTGCCAAACTTATTGAAGAGGCGGGCGCAGATGCGCTGGAATTAAATGTATATGTTTTGCCGTCGGATGTTAACCGTACCGGTGCAGAAAACGAACAGGTTTATTTTGATATTATAGAACAGGTTATGAAAGTAGTTTCTATCCCTGTTTCACTGAAAATCGGATTCTATTTTTCAGGTTTAGTGCAGACGGTAACCAAGTTGAGCCAAACCGGAATTTCCGCCCTCACCCTGTTCAACCGTCCTTTTCACCCTGACATTGATATTGACCATTTGAAATTGTCTTCCGGTCATATCTACAGCGCTCCGGAAGAATATATTCAGACCTTGCGATGGGTGGCGATTCTTTCAGGAAGGGTTCAATGCGAAATTGCCGCATCAACAGGAATACATGATTATAAGGCAGTTGTGAAACAACTTTTAGCCGGCGCTTCTGTGGTACAGATTGCCTCTGCGCTTTACGAACATGGACCTCAGGTGATTGGTCAGCTATTGACCGGATTAAATGAATGGATGCAACTCCATGATTTTCAGACAATCGCTCAGTTCAAAGGAATGTTAAGTCAAGACAAAATTGAAAATCCTGCCGCTCTCGAACGGGTGCAGTTTATGAAATATTTTTCTAAAATATAAATGAAAATTACGGGTTGCTTTTTAAATTATAGATACCCTTGATTGTTGGGGGCAGAACAATGATTTTTCGCTCATTTTCTCCAAATAAATCTGCATCAAACGGTGAATCGGATAATCATCTATATTGTCAGGGAGAACGAGCGTAAATTTAGCCAATGATTGAGTCGTTTTTTCTATTTCAACTTCATAAAAAGAAGCATACAAGATTCGATGAGTCAAGACATGTTTTTGGTTTTTCAAAACCAACCGGAAATGAGCCGGCTCAGCTAAAGGGAAAAGCGCTTTAAAATCATCAGTCGTGATTAATTCTTCCCATTCCAAAGGCGTTTCGGATTCAATCATCGGAAATTCGTACAAATTCTGCCAGATTCCTTTTTCTTTCCTCTTTTTCAAATAGATATGATTACCGGAACGGATATGAAAATAGTAAAGATACACCGTTTTGATTTTTGTCTTATTTTGTTTGACCGGAAAATCGTTGATTTTACCCGAAGCATGCGTAGCACATTGAGTTTCAAAAGGACAAGCGGAACAGTCAGGCGAAACGGGAATACATTGCAGGGCGCCAAATTCCATCATTGCCTGATTAAACAGCCCCGCTTGCGATGGACGCAGAATCAGTCCGGCTAATTCCGTAAACCGTTTTTTCCCTTTTCCCGTATCAATCGGTTCATCAACAGCAAAAAGACGGGATAAAAACCGGAACACGTTTCCGTCAACTACCGGATAAGGCGCTCCAAAAGCCATCGAAGCAATTGCCGCCGCCGTATATTCACCGATTCCCCTGAGCGAAAGAATCGTTTCATAATTTTCGGGAAATTTTCCTCCGAATTTTGTTTCGATAATGCGGGCGGTCGCATGCAGATTTCTTGCCCGTGAATAATACCCCAATCCCTGCCAATATTTCAATACTTCCTGTTCATCGGCGCTCGCTAATGAATGTACATCAGGGAAACGTTCGATAAAACGGTTGTAATAATCCAGCCCTTGATTTACACGTGTTTGCTGTAAAATAATTTCCGATATCCAGATACGGTAAGGGTCGGTAATGCCTCGCCATGGTAAAATTCGCCGGTGGACGTTATACCATTCGATAAGTTTACTTGAAATAAAATTAGAATTATCCATTTCAGGGACAAAAATACAGAGATATTTCGAGCTTTTGATAAAAAAAAATAAAAAAAAACGGAATAAACTTTTTTAATTAAGAATATTAGCTTATATTTGCAGTTTGAAATTAAATTCACATAATAATTTTAATAATTTATTTAGTCATGACAAAAGCAGATATTGTAAGCGCAATTGCGAAGAGTACAGGTGTAAGCAGGACTCATGTTCTTGCTGTAGTGGAAGGCTTCATGGACGAAGTGATGAACGCTATGAACGGTGGTAAAAATGTTTACCTGAGGGGGTTTGGTTCTTTTGTAGTTAAGAAAAGAGCAGCTAAGGCGGCTCGTCATATCAAAAATGAAACCACGATTATTATTCCGGAACGCTTCGTTCCTACATTCAAACCATCACAATATTTCAGTGAAAATCTAAGAAATAGCCTGTCTGGAAAGAAGTAATTGCTTGAATTTATTAATCGTAAAAAATAATTTACAATGCCGAGCGGAAAAAAAAGAAAAAGGCATAAGATGTCTACGCACAAACGTAAAAAAAGACTTAGAAAGAACAGACATAAAAAGAAAAAATGAAATAAGTTCTTTTTTAATAGATTGAAGTTAAAGGTTAAAGGCGCTAACAACTATGTGCATTTAACCTTTAGCATTTAATTTCCAACATTTATTTAATTAAATATAAAACAATTGTGGACAGTGAATTAGTTATTGACGTTCGACCTAACGAAATATCGATAGCCATTCTCGACGATAAGAAATTAGTAGAATTTCAGAAAGAGGCGCGGAATATCTCGTTTTCGGTAGGCGATGTCTATCTCGGCAAAATTAAGAAATTGATGCCGGGCTTAAATGCTGCATTTGTGGACGTTGGATATAAAAAAGATGCATTTCTTCACTATCAGGATTTGGGCTTTACTTTCAACCGTATCGACAAATTCCTGAAATCTACGCTTTCAGACAAAAAGAAAGTACCCTCTATCAACAAATTTGCTCATTTCCCGGAAACAGGTAAAGACGGCTCTATCGCCGATATTTTTAAACAGGGAGATGAGGTTTTGGTACAAATAGTCAAAGAACCTATCTCAACCAAAGGTCCGCGGTTAACTTCCGAAATTTCTTTTGCAGGTCGTTACTTAGTGGTAATTCCTTTTGGAGATAAGGTTTCCGTTTCTCAAAAAATTCAGTCGGGAGAAGAGCGTGCACGGTTAAAACAGCTTATTCAGAGTATTAAGCCTAAAAATTATGCCGTCATCGTTCGAACTTCTGCCGAAGGGAAGAGAGTCGCCGAATTGGACTCGGAATTAAAGTCCTTAGTGAAACGATGGGACGACAACATGGTTAAATTGCTCAAAGCCAAAGTGCCGTCCTTGATTTACGAAGAGAGCGGAAGAACCGTTGCTCTTTTGAGAGATATTTTTAATCCATCGTTTCAAAACATTCACATCAACGATACGGACGTGTTCAACGAGGTGCACGATTATGTCAGCCAGATTGCCCCCGAATGCGCAAAAATCGTTGAACTTTACACCGGCGAACTACCTATCTTTGACAATTTTGCGATTACCAAACAAATCAAGTCCGGTTTCGGTAAAACTGTGACTTTTAAGAGCGGCGCTTATCTGATTATCGAACACACCGAGGCGATGCACGTTATTGACGTAAATAGCGGCAATCGCTCCAAATCAAGTACGGGACAGGAAAATACGGCAATCGATGTGAATATGGCTGCTGCCGAAGAAATTGCCCGTCAATTACGCCTCCGCGATATGGGAGGCATCATCGTGGTCGATTTTATTGATATGCGCGAAGCGGAAAACCGTCAGAAACTGTACGATTTTATGTACAGCCTGATGGCTAATGATAGAGCTAAACACAACATTCTTCCAATCAGTAAGTTCGGATTACTGCAAATTACCCGCCAGCGAGTTCGTCCAGTTATGGATTTCAATACGGACGAAGTTTGCCCGACTTGTTTCGGAAAAGGAGAAATCAGTCCTTCCATCTTATTTACTGATGATTTGGAAAAGAAAATCAAAGATGTTGTAGAAACATTGAAAGTGAAGAAATTCAAATTACATCTGCATCCTTATATTGCCGCCTTTGTCAGACAGGGAATTTTTTCCCTGCAATGGAAATGGAAATTAAAATATTCCATGGGAATGCGCGTTATCCCCGACCAGAGTTTGGGATTTCTTGAGTACAAATTCTATGATTCGGATAAGGAAGAATTGGATTTGGAGCATGATAAAGTGGTCGGTGATAAAGTGATGAATGATTAGTGGTTAACGATAAGCTATGTGCCATTAACAGCTAACTAACAACTTTCAATAGTTCGTTGACATTTAAAACACAAATTTGTGTCATCAGCTCGTTTACAAACGAGCAAAAGTTCTTTGAAAATTGTACAAAATTTCTTTTCTTTTGTTTTTACTTTACGTTAAAATATTTTTTACCTTTGCATCAAAATAACGATAATATGGAATCAGTAGCAGGAATTAAATAATAAACTTGTGAAAAAATATTTTATAACGATTGGACGACAGTTAGGAAGTGGCGGAAAACGCATCGGCGCACAACTTTCGCAACACTTGAATATTCCCTGCTATGACAAGGAACTGTTGCTGTTAGCTTCGCGGCAAAGCGGTGTGGGCAAAGAGTTTTTTGAAGAGTTTGATGAAAAAAGCAGCTACAGTTCTTGGGGTAAGTACTTTGGGTTTTACTCCGGACTTATGGGGTATGACGAGGTGAATTATTTGTATAATGAGAATTTATTTAAAATACAGAGTGATGTTATCCGTGAATTGGCGGAAAAAGAATCCGGCATTTTCATTGGTCGTTGCGCCGACTTTATTTTACGCGATTTCCCGAATTGCCTGAGAATTTTTGTCAGCGCCGACAAAAAAGATCGCGTCCGGCAAGTGATGCACGACGAAAAGGTGACGGAAAAAGAAGCTCAAATCCGTATCGAGCGCTGCGATAAACAACGCGCGTCCTATTATAATTATTACAGCAACAAAGTCTGGGGAATGGCGGCTTCCTACGATTTGTGCTTTAATTCGTCTTTATTGAATATCGAGGAAATTGCTGAATTTATCGAAAAACAAGTGAAAAGCAAATTTTAAGAACCAACCGATTATGCATGCTTATTCCCAGTCTCATTATCTCTTCTTTTTATTTGCTTTTTTAATTTATACCTTAATCAATATTTATGTTTTTTTCCGGAGTAAACAGGCGTTGCCTCAGTCGAAAACTGTCCGGATCATCTATTATGCGGTTTATTTTTTCCTTTATATCGCTTTTATCCTTGCGATGCTGGGAAGAAACAGTTTCCCGTTAGCCATTCAGAAAATTTTGTATTTTCCGGGTACGATCTGGCTGGGTATGATGCTCTATTTATTCCTGTTTTTTCTACTGACCGATTTCCTCTATTTGATTATTCGTATTTTTCATCGTCTGTCACTGGCGAAAAAACAGCGTTATCGTAAAATTCAGGTTCTTTCGGGATATATTTTAATTTTATGCTTAATTATTTATGGATATTATCAATTCAAAAATCCTCAAATTACGGAGCAAAAAATTGAGATAGCCAAGAAAGCCGGCGATTATAAGCATTTAAAAGTAGTAGGAATCAGTGATTTACATTTGGGCGTACTGATTGATAAAACGCGATTGGAGCGATATGTCAGTATAATCAACGATCAGCGTCCGGATTTGATTATTATTGCCGGCGATATGATTGACAACAATGCGCTGCCTTTGGAAAAAGAACGAATATGGGAAACGGTGAACAAACTGCAAGCGCCTCTCGGTACGTATTTTTGCTTGGGTAATCATGAATATTTAAGCGGTATTGATAAAAGCATGCAATTTTTACGTAAGACGAATATGCACTTATTGATTGACAGTTCGGTAGTTATAAATAACGCTATCCAATTGGTCGGTCGTGACGATAAGCAGGGAAATCGTAACCGGAAATCTTTGGAAGAATTGGTAAAAACGATGAATCCTTCTTTACCTCTGCTGCTTATCGACCATGAACCTTTTCATTTAAACGATGCGGAAGAAAACGGAATTGACTTTCAATTTTCCGGGCATACGCATCACGGACAGATTTTTCCGGTTAATCTTTTAACGGACTGGATGTATGAACTTTCCTGCGGTTACAAACAAAAAGGAACAACGCATTATTTTGTTTCTTCCGGATTGGGACAGTGGGGTCCTCCGCTCCGAATTGGCACTCATTCCGAAATAGTCGTTTTCAATATTGAATTTAATTGATTACCTTTGCACCCCAAAGTTAAAAAAATATGATAACAATAGACCAACTACGTGAAGTATTGGAGCGCGAGCAAGCGCTGAGGGGGTATCTTTGACGTCGATGCCAAAACAATTCAGTTAGAGGAAGAAGAACTTTGCACCCATGCGCCCGATTTTTGGGAAGAGCCGAAACGAGCTGAAGAACAAATGCGGAAAGTCGGCGAAATAAAATCGTGGATTATTGCCTACAATGAAGTCCGGTCGGCGGCTCAGGAATTGCAGTTAGCTTTTGATTTTCAAAAAGAAGGCATTACTACGGAAGAAGAAGTTGATGAAGCGTACAGGCAGGCAATCGAATTACTCGAAAAATTAGAGTTAAAAAACATGCTTCGGTCGGAGGAAGACCATTTGGGCGCCGTGTTGAAAATCAATGCAGGCGCTGGTGGAACGGAAGCTCAGGACTGGGCGGAAATGCTTTACCGCATGTACAGCCGGTGGTGCGAAAGCAAAGGGTATAAAGCGACTGTTACCAACTGGTTAGACGGCGATGATGCCGGAATAAAGTCGGTCACGCTGCAAGTCGAAGGCGACTACGCTTTCGGATACCTGAAAAGTGAGAACGGCGTTCATCGCTTGGTGCGTGTTTCGCCCTACAATGCGCAGGGAAAGCGAATGACTTCTTTTTCGTCGGTTGCCGTTGTTCCTTTGGTGGACGACAGCATAGAAATTGATGTCAGTCCGGGTGATATTACTTGGGACACGTTCCGTTCGAGCGGAGCCGGCGGGCAAAACGTCAACAAAGTGGAAACAGGCGTCCGTCTGCACTACAACTACAAAGACCCGGACACGGGCGAAGTGAAGGAAATCGTGATAGAAAACACCGAATCGCGCTCGCAGTTCGGAAACAAAGACAATGCTATCCGTTTGTTGAAATCCCAACTGTATGAGCTGGAACTGGAACGGCGACGACGGGCATCGGCAAAAATCGAAGCAGGCAAAAAGAAAATCGAATGGGGTTCGCAAATCCGTTCTTATGTTTTCGACGACCGGCGGGTGAAAGACCACCGCACAGATTATCAAACTTCCAATGTCGGCGCAGTCATGGACGGCGATTTGGACAATTTCATCAAAGCCTATTTGATGGAATTTGGAGGAGGAGAATAAAATTTTCTTACTTGTTATTAAAATTATTAAGCTATCTTTAATTTATTATACATTATTTTTTTACCTTTGCACTCAAAATAATTTTTGTAAATTTTTCTGATTATGAAACGTTTTAGTTTATTGTTGACAAGTTTAATCTTGCTTTGCGGCTGGGTAGGCGCGCAGAATGACAAAATAAGTTTTAATGAAACCGAACATGATTTCGGAACTATCGGTGAAAAAAACGGTAATGTTACTTTTGATTTTGTATTAACAAATAATTCAAATGAAACAATTGTAATAACCAATGCAGTAGCATCTTGTGGATGTACCAGACCGATTTGGACGAAAGAGCCGATTGAGCCGGGGAAACAGGGAACAATTGCGGTTACTTATAATCCGCTGGGAAGGGTTTCTCCTTTTAACAAACCTGTTACGGTCTATTTTAACAACCAATCGAATCCGGTAACTTTAAAAATAAAAGGCACCGTAGTGAAAGGCGACGTCGCCAAAAAGAAACCGGAAGATGATTATCCGGTAGCGCTGGGCAGTTATCTTTTGAAATCTAAAGAGTTAAATTTCGACCGCGTCAATCTGAAAGAAGCGAAAACCATACGCTTGGAAGTGTTTAACAACTCCGATAATCCGGTTACCCAAAAGACGGTGAAATTGCCGAAATACTTGACGGTAGCTTTTACTCCGGTTACTATTCCGGCAAAATCAGCCGGCGTTGTGGACGTGACTTTGAATGTGCAGGAAAACAATATCTATGGAGATCTGACGGGCGATTTTACTCTCCTTATTAATGATGCTCGTCAATCATTTCCTTATTCGGCAATTGTTCTGGATAATTTTTCCCAATGGACGGCAACACAAAAAACAAGCGCAGGAAAAATTAATATAAACGGCGCCGAAATCAATTTTGGCAATTTAAGTTCCGGAAGCAGTCGTACATTGAGGATAGCCAATTCAGGAAAATCGGCTTTGAACATACACGCTATTCAATCGTCCGATCCTGCGGTTACCGTGTCAAAATCCCGTTTAGTTATTAATCCGGGAGAGATAGCTGACGTAAAGATAAATATAGATACTAAAAAAATTCCGGCGAATCTTTCCTCTAAATTGTCTGTTATTTCGGACGATCCCAATACGCCGATATATGAAATGTCTGTTTTGGCAACGAATAAAAAACCTTGATACAGTGTGGAACATCTGGAGAACGACCCTAAGTACATAGGATTGAATGTGAATAAAGGTATTTCACAGCCTCCGGTTGTTAATCCCTATTTGAATGCGAGAAAAAAACGGCGGAATTATTCTTCGTCCGAATATACCGAGCAAATCCTGAAAGGAAACATTACCGTCCTCAGTCAGGCGGTAACGCTTTTGGAAAGTCAGAAAGAAGAACATCAATCCGTTGCACAGGAAATCATTGAAAAATGCTTGCCCTACTCCGGAAATTCGGTACGCATCGGAATAACCGGTGTGCCCGGCGCGGGGAAAAGCACCTCCATTGACGCTTTCGGAATGCACTTGATTCTCAATTGTCACCGCAAATTAGCCGTTTTAGCCATTGATCCGAGCAGCGAACGCTCCAAAGGCAGCATCTTGGGCGACAAAACCCGCATGGAAGAACTTTCACGTAATCCTCACGCCTTTATACGTCCTTCTCCAACGGCAGGCTCATTGGGAGGAGTCGCCCGCAAAACGCGGGAAACTATCATTTTATGTGAAGCAGCCGGATTTGATACCGTTTTTGTTGAAACGGTCGGCGTAGGACAGTCGGAAACAGCGGTTCACTCCATGGTCGATTTTTTTCTCTTAATCCAAATATCCGGAGCCGGTGATGAATTACAGGGAATTAAACGCGGAATCATGGAAATGGCTGATGGGATTGTTGTGAACAAAGCCGACGGAAACAATATTGAAAAAGCGAATTTAGCGGCGGCGCAATACAGGAATGCTCTGCATCTTTTTCCACTGCCTGCGTCAGGTTGGGCGCCAAGAGTACTGACTTATTCCGGATACTATCAAATCGGAATCGCCGAAATTTGGAACATGATTGATGAATATGTCGCATTTACCAAAGCGAGCGGCTATTTTGATTTTCGCAGAAATTCACAAGCCAAATACTGGATGTATGAAAGTATCAACGAACAACTGAAAAACAACTTCTATCAGTTGCCTAAAATAAAAAAAGAACTGGCAATTAAAGAATCACAAGTACTCCGTTCGGAAATAAGTTCTTTTCAAGCTGCGCGTCAGATGCTTGAAATGTATTTCAGGTTAAGATAAATTTAACCTAAAAATAACCTCTGATTAACCTCTTTATTCCAAAATTGGCTATTACTTTGCATCACCAAATTCTTTTTTCATAGTTAAGGTATAGTATAATAACATTTAACTAAAACCTTTTACAACGTTATTGGTTAGCAGTTAGTCCTTTAAAGCAAAAAAAGATAGAGGAAAAAATCTAATTCTTTATTTTGGTTTTGGGTGGAAAGCGTGAAGATGTGATTTCTTTGCGCTTTTTTTATTGTATTTGTAGAGATTGTATGAGGCATAAGGCGTAACAAAAAGCGCGAAGAAATCACATCTTCACGCTTTCCAAAAAATCTCATTACATCTGCTTCGGACCTTTTGTCCCTTGGCTGATGAATTATTAGCATTACAAAATCTTACTTTGAAAGGTTTAGTTAAATGAGTTATATATCGCGTACAAAGTAATATCTAAATTTCAAATAATAAGGTTAAACACCTATCATTTTTAGGTTAAAATTGTGTTAAGAAAATTGATTTTCTTATGTATTTAATGTAGAATATTACAATTTATCAATAGACTCTACCCTGCATTGATGTCTTCCTCCATCAAAAGGCGTATCAAGAAAAATGTTCACGATTTTTTCGGCTAAATCAAAGGAAACAAACCGTCCGGGAAGCGAGAGGATATTGGCGTCGTTGTGTGCGCGGGCTAACCTTGCAATTTCTTCACACCAGCACAAGGCAGCCCGAATATTTTGATGTTTATTTAAAGTCATGTTGATTCCATTTCCGGTACTGCAAACAGCTATTCCTTTTTGGACATCGCCTTGCACTATTGCCTCCGCCAAGCGATGTCCAAAAATAGCATAATTCGTACTTTCGGTAGAATAAGTCCCATAGTCGATACAGGGTATATTCTTCTTATTCAGTAATTCCCGGATAAATTCCTTCATTTCGTATCCAGCATGGTCGGAAGCCAGTCCAATTTTATTTTCCATTGATTAATTCCATTACCTGTTTATAAACATTTTCGGCAGTGAAACCGAGTTTTTCGTCCAGCACTTTATAAGGAGCTGAAAATCCAAACGATTCCATTCCCCAGATTTTACCGGCATTGCCGACTAATCCCAAAATCGTTGCCGGCAGACCGGCTGTCAATCCGAATATTTTCTTGCCCGGAATGATTACCGAATCCTGATAGTCTTTGGATTGTGAACGGAACAAACCTTCGGACGGAACCGAAACAATCCGAACTTTGATTCCTTCTTTCCGTAATAAAGCCGCTCCTTCTACCAAAGTGGAAACTTCAGAACCGGAAGCAAGCAAAATCACATCGGCATGACCGTCGCATTCGACTACGTAACCGCCTTTGGCAGATTGCAACGCTTCTTCGTAACGGTTGGCTTTAGCCGGAAGGTCGGTAATATTTTGGCGGGAAAAAATCAAACCGGTAGGCGTATGCGTATTTTCCATTGCCAATTTCCATGCTACGGTCGTTTCCTGCACGTCTGCCGGACGAAGTACCAGCATCGAATTTTGTCCTTTGTGATTTTTGAGTTTTTCCATCAGGCGGATTTGGGCTTCCTGTTCGACCGGTTCGTGGGTAGGACCGTCTTCGCCAACGCGGAAAGCGTCGTGCGTCCAGATGAATTTGACGGGAGCTTCCATCAGTGCAGCCATGCGTACAGCCGGTTTCATATAATCGGAAAAAACGAAGAATGTTCCGCAGGCGGGAATAACGCCTCCGTAAAGCGCCATGCCGATACATACGCAAGCCATTGTCAGCTCGGTAACGCCTGCCTGCAGGAATGCGCCGGAAAAATCGTCTTTCGTGATTGCGTGGGTTTGTTTCAGGAATCCGTCCGTTTTGTCGGAGTTAGATAAATCGGCGGACGCCACAATCATGTTTTCCACCTGCGCTGCCAAAACGCCCAAAACAGTTGACGATGCTGCCCTTGTAGCCTGATTGGGTTTCTGCCGGATTGCAGCCCAGTCAACAGCCGGCGCTTGTCCAGACAGCCAAAAAGCTAATTTTTTGGCTGTTTCTGGATTTGTTTTTGCCCAAGTACCCTGTTCCGCTTTTTTCAGAGCGGCGATTTTCTTCAATTCTGCTTTCCGCTGTGCATATAATTGTTCGACTTCAGGGAAGATTTGAAATGGATTTTCAGGATTTCCGCCCAGATTTTCTACGGTTTTTTCAAACGAAGCTCCAGCCTCGCCTAAGGGCATACCGTGGGTAGCGCATTTGTTTTCATACGATTCGCCGTCGGCTTTGCGAGCGCCTTTCCCCATGATGGTTTTCCCAATAATGATTGTTGGAGAACCGCTGTTCGCTTGCGCTTCGAGCAAGGCTTTTTCGATGGCGACAACGTCGTTCCCGTTTATCTCGATTACTTTCCAACCCCAAGCTTTGTATTTAGCGGCGGTATTTTCGCCGGTCACTTCCGAAACGGTGGTAGAAAGCTGAATATCATTCGAGTCATAAAACATAATCAAGTTGTCCAAGCCCAGATGACCGGCAATTCGTCCCGCGCCCTGGGAAATTTCTTCTTGAACGCCTCCGTCGGAAATATAGGCGTAAATCTTTTGAGTCAACGGACGTGCGGTTCTTGCCGACAGGAATTTGGCTGCAATCGCTGCGCCCACAGCGTAGGTATGTCCCTGTCCCAAGGGACCGGAAGTATTTTCAATTCCCCGCATGACGTCGCGTTCGGGGTGCCCCGGCGTGATGCTTCCCCATTGACGGAACTGCTTCAAATCGTCTAAAGAGAATTTTCCGGCAAGCGTCAACACCGAATACAGCATGGGCGACATGTGTCCCGGGTCTAAAAAGAAACGGTCGCGACCTTCCCATGTTGGATTTTCAGGGTCGTAAATCAGAAATTTACCGAATAACACATTGATAAAATCGGCGCCGCCCATCGCGCCTCCGGGATGTCCGGATTTGGCTTTTTCCACCATCGCAGCTGATAATATCCGAATGTTGTCGGCGGCTTGATTCATTAGTTGAATATCGTTCATTATATTCTATTTATGTATGTTAAATTTATGGCGCAAAATTACTAATAAAATTTGATTGCACCGATTTTCCGTTTGCATTTCTCATATCTTTTATATATTTTTGTACCGATTTCCAATCAAAACCTAACAAAACAAATGAGCTATGGAAACTTTATTACATTATGTGTGGAAACACAAACTTTACGAATCAGGACAGCTACTGACCGAAGACGGTATCCCATTTGAAGTTATTGATTCTGGCATGTATAATTCAAACGCAGGACCGGATTTTTTTAATTCCAAAATCCGCATGGAAGGGAAAACATGGGCGGGAAATATCGAAATTCATACGGTTTCTTCCGACTGGTACAATCATCAACACGAAAAGGACAAAGCATATAACTCCGTCATCTTGCATGTAGTGGAAACTGTTGATGCCACCGAAATATGCGATTCAACCGGACGGCTTATTCCTCAGTGGGTGATTAAAATTCCCGAACGGATTCGGGCTAATTATTCCTTTTTACTCAATACCGATACCTCCATTCCCTGTCTGGGAAAAATTTCGGATATTCCCGAAGTCTATCTGAGCGATTGGAAAAATGCGTTGCTGATTGAACGGTTGGAACGAAAAACCAACGCCTTGTTTCAATTGCTCGAAGATAATAAAAACGATTGGAATGAAGTATTTTACATTACGTTGTCGCGTAACTTCGGGTTCGGAATCAACAACGACGCTTTCGAACGCTTGGCAAAAAGTTTGCCCCTGCGGATTATTCGAAAACATCAGGATTCGATTACTCAAACGGAGGCTTTGTTTTTAGGACAAGCCGGATTTTTAGAGGATGTTGAATCGGAAGACGCTTATTTTGCGGAACTTCAAAAAGAATATGCTTTCCTGAGAAAAAAATACGACTTGACTCCGCTTGAATCGCATATTTTCAAGAGTTTACGAATCCGCCCCAGTAACTTTCCGCATATTAAAATCGTCCAACTTGCAGGAATTATCCGGAAAAAGCAAGGCTTATTTTCCAATGTATTAGCCCTTTCGGAATTGGAATCCTTTTATTCGCTTTTTATTTCCGAAACAGCCAAATATTGGCTGACACATTATCATTTTGAAAAGGTGTCCGTCAAACAGCCGAAAAATCTGGGTTTATCTGCTATTCAACTGCTGGTAATCAACACTGTCGTTCCGGTATTTTTCGCTTATGGCAAAAAGAAAAATTTGGAAGTTTATCCCGAGCGCGCCGTCCGGTTTTTGGAATTGCTGAAACCGGAAAATAATTCAATCATTACGCTATTTTCGCGTGCGGGAATACAAATCCGAAACGCCTGCGATTCGCAAGCGTTAATCGAACTTAAACGTGAATATTGCGAGCAAAAAAAATGTATTTATTGCAGGATTGGACATCAATTGCTCGCGAAAGAATTAACGGTTTGTGATCAAATATCAGTCGTTAGTTTGCAAATTCCTTAAGGGATTTTGCAAACTATTGAAACATTTGTGTCTTGTATGCTCAATTTGACGGTTGTTTTACAAATTTTACTCATTTTTCTTACATCAAACTGACGTTAATTTACACTCTATACCTTCCAAGAAACTACATATTTCTCCCCCCTTTTCTCCGGAGCTAAATTATTCAAATCCTCGAACTTTCCGGCAATACCCAATTCTTTACAAGCTTGTTCAAAATGACACAACGCAATCCCTAAATCAATAGCATTAAACCCTATCACAGATAAATGCTGATAAAAATGTAAACCGCTCCCATCCAGCACGATTCTCCACGATTGCTGATTATTGGCAGATGGCGCCCTCCGCACCATTTCGAGCGGCTTTTCATAAATGCCTGCAACTTCTTTTGTTAAAGGCGTATTGAAATCTCCATGAAAGAAAAGCGATTCAAACGGCTTGCGGGAAAGATGTTTTCCCTTTGTTCCCAAAAGCGTTTCGGAAAATCGAATCTTTGGATTAATATAACCGACCGGTGAAACAATCCGCAGGATTTCGTTCGATTTCAATTGAACCGGTTCGGCAAAATCTCTGCGACTGAAAGAACCGCCTAACCAGCAAGTGCCCAAACCAAGCCCTGTACAAAATAGAATCGCTTGTTCAAAAGCGTATGCAGCCGCTTCTTCCATTAGAGGAAAAGGGTTGTCTTTTTCGTAAACGAGCGTTAAGAAATCCGTAGCGCCTCCGACAAAGCCATACGTGCCCAATTTGATTCGACCGGATTCCTGACTCGTATGAATCAACCCGATGCGTACAGAAGAAGCTTCAAACGGCGGTTTCAGTCCGGCAATGTAATCCGATATTAAAATTGCGTGTTCTTCCCGAAGGGATTCGCCGGTGTAATTGCGAATCGATTTTCGTTTTTCTATTGCTTCTATAATGGTCATCTTGATAATTGAAAATATTGAAGCGTAAGTTTCCAATAATTTAATTTATTGTCGTTTTTACGCAATTTATATAAAAAAATATTAGAATAAATATTTAGATAAATGAGCATGCGAACAATTTTCCCTTGAAACCGACCCTGCGTTTTTTCTAAATATAAATTAGAACTATTCATCATCACTTTTATTTTTTTAGCGTCAATTTGAGATGAACGACCTGTTAAATGAATAATTTGGGCATCTGGAATACTGAATACGAACAAGCCTGATTTTCTAATACGATATGTCAATTCAACATCTTCACTGTACATGAAAAAGTCAGGGTCAAACTTCCCAACCGCATCAAAAACAGACGCGCGCAACATCATGTCGGCGCCTGTAATATAACCGACTTTCAAAGGTTTGCCCGTATGGTTAAATTCAATATTTTCCTTATACAACATTCGAGAAAGTTTTCCTCTGAAAAAAGCGTCTAATTCCGTAAAAATTGAAGAAATGCGCCGCCTGAAAGAAAGCGTGGGAACTCCTTTTTCAGCATACAAATTGCCGCCGCAGACGCCAACTTCCGGATTATTGTCTAAATAGTCGGACAAAATTTTCACAGCGTTATTCAACAAGACTGTATCGGAATTTAGCAAAAACAGATGACGCCCTTTGGCATACTCGAATCCAAGATTGTTTGCACGCCCGAATCCTAAATTTTCAGGACTTTCAACAAGCGTAACGGTCGGAAAAGCGTCCTTAATTATTTGCTGAGAACCATCTGATGAAGCGTTGTCAACTATTATTATCTCGTATTCTATATCCCGTGTTTCTGCAAATACGGATTCTATGCATTGTTTTAATAAATCTTTTGTATTATAATTAACGATAATAATCGAAACATCCATATATTTATTATCTTAATCTTATCACAACGCCGGCGCTACAAACAATTTCCTTAACCCCAGCTCTTCGCGGTTCAAACCAATGGCTAATCCGATTGCCTGTGTAATATACAAAACGGGAATTTTTGTTTTACGACTTAAATAACTGTCGATGTGGTTGCGCCGCATATCAAGGTTGGATTGGCACATCGGACAGGCGACAATAATGGCTTCGGCGCCTCTGTCTTCAGCGTCCCGCACAATTTTTCCGGACAGTTTAGCCACGATATCGGTGCGTGAAACGGATAATCCACCGCCGCAGCATTCGGTTTTGAATCCCCAGTCGAGCGATGTGGCGCCTGTTTTTCGCATCAGTTCGTCTAACGATTGCGGATCTTCCACACGGTCGTATTGCAAAATGGATTGCGGACGAACCAAAAGACATCCGTAGTAACACACCACTTTACGGTCAAAAGGCTGAACGATTTTCTCGGCAATTTTTCCGGCAATGTATTTATCTATAAATTGCATGACATTCAGTATTTTGCTCTTTCCAGCGAACGGCATTTCGATGATTTCGCACACCCGTTTTTTCAAATCCGGATCTCCGTTCAGTTCGTGTTGCGCCACACTCAATCGGTTGTAACAGGCGGCGCAGGGAACGACAATCTCATTTAACCCCTGTTTTTCAGCCAAAGCCAATATACGAGCAGGCAAAGCCGCAGCAAGCTCCCTGTTGAGATTATGAGCTGCAGTAGCGCCGCAACAATTCCAATCTTCAATTTCCGTCAAATGAATATCAAACGCATTCGCCATTGCAACAGTCGATTGCGCATATTCCGAAGAAGTGCCTTTCAGAGAACAGCCGGGGTAAAATCCTATATTCATAATTTTATTTTAATATGATATTTTTATTGCTGCGTTTTTTTGAAAATAGCGCCGATTTGTTTCTTGTTTTTCACTATTTCCGGTATAATCGGCAGTTTTCCTTTTACAAACATTTTCGGAGCGACGTCCATATCCTGAAGAATATTGAATGTCCGCGTTTTATAATCCGCAATCAACCCGATTTCGTATAAACGACCGGTATATTTCACCGAATCCAGAAACGCACGGTGGAACGAAAGGATATTTTTCGATTTTTTATTGACCGTTTTTTCCTGTAACGCTCTTCCACGCAAATAGTCCATCAATTGCGGAATATCAATTTCCATCGGACAGCGCGTGAGACAATTCTGACAGGACACGCATAACCAGACAGATTCGGAAGACAATATTTTCCGGTAATTTTCCATATCGTTGGTTTGGAGCATTCGCATGACACGGCTCGGAGGATAATCCATTTCATCTACGACTGCACAGCCTGCCGAACATTTTCCACATTGATAGCAACGATTGACATTGACATTCGTATTTAATTTTATTTCAGAGATATACCCTTTCTTTTCCATATTGATTTTTCAAAAACATCGTTAATAGCTCAGGACAAAATTACCATTATTTATTTGAATATTAAAATTTATTGATTTGAAATTGCATTGTTTGCTTATTGTGAAATTCTTTTTTAACTTTGGAGTGATTTTAATAATTATGAAAAATTGGATTTTCATTATTAATTGCCTCTTTTGCGTCATTTCCGCCGGAGCGCAAAAAGCGCCATCTCTTTCAGAGACGGCAGGAGGCGAGGTTGTTACCGGAGCGGAACAGACAGAGGCTTATTTCCCTTTGCTGAAAGGAAAACGCATTGCTCTTTTTTCCAACCATACAGGAATGGTGAAAGACAAACACTTGTTGGACGTCTTAGTCGAAAACGAATTCAACGTAGTTGCCGTTTTTTCTCCTGAGCACGGCTTCCGTGGCGATGCCGGAGCCGGCGATAAGGTCGCAAGTTCGGTCGATCCGAAAACAGGCGTGCCGGTTTTGTCGCTTTACGATGGCAACACCGGTAAGCCAAGCAGCGAATCCATGCAAAAGTTCGATTTGCTGGTTATCGACATACAGGATGTTGGTTTGCGGTTTTATACCTATTATATTTCAATGGTAAAATTGATGGACGCCTGCGCCGAATATCAAAAGAAAGTCATTCTCCTCGACCGTCCCAATCCCAACGGACATTATGTGGACGGTCCGATACTCGACATGAAATACAAATCGGGCGTTGGCTGGCTGCCGATTCCGGTCGTTCACGGAATGACATTAGGCGAGCTTGCCTTGATGGTCAACGGCGAAAAATGGCTTCCAGAAGGACGTGTTTGCGACCTGACTGTTATCAAATGTAAAAACTACACGCATCAAATATTGTATCGTCTGCCGATTCCGCCATCGCCGAACTTGCCGAATATGAAAGCGGTATATCTCTATCCTTCTCTCTGTTATTTCGAAACGACGCCCGTAAGCATCGGACGCGGCACTGACCTTCCGTTTCAGGTTTACGGAAATCCGGATATGAAAGGCTACGGTTTTACTTTCACGCCGCGCAGCGTTCCGGCAGCAAGCGATCCGCCCCAAAAAGACCGGCTTTGCTACGGCGTGAATCTCACAACACTTTCCGATGAAGAAATTTGGACGAGAGGAATTGATCTAAGTTATTTGATTGATGCTTACCGGAATTTGAAGATGGGCGATCGCTTTTTCCGTCCTTTCTTTGAAAAACTCATCGGCGTCGATTATGTCCGTAAAATGATCGAACAGGGAAAAAACGCCGACGAAATCAAAGCAATGTGGCGAAAAGATGTGGAAAAATTCAAACAGCAACGCAGTCCCTATTTATTATATGATGAATAATTACAAAAAATGTTCCCAATATTAACCCTTTCCTTTCTTTTATATTAATAATACATTAAAATTATGTTATTTTTCTTGTTAATTATCAAAAAATGTATAACTTTGCAAAGTAAGATTCAATAAAATATAATGGAATTATTACTATGAAATTATTTAACCGTTTTTTATGAAAATTATTAAATTGCTCTACGTAGATGATGACATTGCCTTTACGTTTATTGTTAAAGGCACTTTGGAGTTAATCGGAACCTATCAAGTCCAAACCGCTTTCAACGGAAAAGAAGGCTTGGACAGTTTTCATTCATTTAATCCTGATGTAGTTGTTGCAGATATTGTAATGCCTGTTTTAGACGGAATGGAGATGATTTCGCGAATCCGGAAAATAGACAAGTCTGTTCCGGTTCTGTTTGCATCCGGATACACGAGCGCCCGGCACGTGTTGGCAGGATATAAATTGAATGCGGACAATTTTATTAAAAAACCTTTTTTACCGGAAGAATTAGATGCTCATATTCAGGCTGTTTTAAGACGAACCCGAATGACTTCAAACGTAAGTAACGAGGAAAGTATTTATCTGGGCGATACTGTTTTTAATGCAGAGAAACAGTATATCCAATACAAAAATACGAAATCAAAACTTACAGCCCGAGAGTCCGCAATTTTGTATAAACTGTTTGAAAACAAGGGAAATGTAGTGAAACGAGATGAACTTTTGAATGAAATATGGGGTACAAGCGACTTTTTTACATCAAGAAGTTTGGACGTATTCATCAATTTGCTGCGTAAGCGCCTGTCTCTTAACCCGAAACTTAATATTGAAACGATTCGGGGCAAGGGGTTGGTGCTCAATATTGCATAAACCTGTTTCCGGCTTTAATCAACGATTAATTTGCGGTATCTTACCCGTTTGGGTTCGACATTGCCCAAGCGCAGTTTTTTATTTTCTTCGTATTCGGAATAGGAACCTTCAAAATAAAACACTTGAGAATCGCCTTCAAATGACAGTATGTGGGTGCAAATCCGGTCGAGAAACCAGCGGTCGTGAGAAATCACCACGGCGCAACCGGCAAAGTTTTCCAATCCTTCTTCCAGTGCCCGCAGCGTATTGACGTCGATGTCGTTGGTCGGTTCGTCCAATAAAAGCACGTTGGCTTCCGATTTCAACGTTAGCGCCAAGTGAAGCCGGTTTCGTTCCCCGCCTGAAAGTATGCCGCATTTCTTTTCCTGATCGGCTCCCGTAAAGTTAAACCGTCCCAGATAAGCCCGCGCATTGACTTCTTTTCCTCCAACCCGGATAAATTCCGTTCCGCCGGAAACTATCTGGTAAACGGTTTTTTCAGGATCGATTTCCGTGTGACTTTGATCAACATAACCGATTTTTACGGTTTCGCCCACTTCAAATGTCCCTTTCTCCGGTTTTTCCATGCCCATAATCAAACGGAAAAGCGTTGTTTTTCCGGCTCCATTGGGACCGATGACTCCGACAATGCCGTTGGGAGGTAGCATAAAATTCAGGTCTTCGTATAACAATTTGTCTCCAAATGCTTTGGCGACATGAATTGATTCAATAACTTTATTTCCCAGTCGGGGACCGTTCGGAATGAAGATTTCTAATTTTTCTTCCCGCTCTTTTGTGTCTTGATTCAGCAATTGCTCGTAGGAATTTAAACGGGCTTTCCCTTTGGCATGACGGGCTTTAGGCGCCATACGCGACCATTCCAGCTCGCGTTCCAGCGTTTTCCGGCGTTTGCTTGCCTGCTTCTCTTCCTGCGCCATACGCAGTGTTTTCTGTTCCAGCCACGAAGTATAATTTCCTTTCCACGGGATACCTTCACCACGGTCTAATTCAAGAATCCAACCGGCAACATGATCCAGAAAATACCGGTCGTGGGTGATACAAATCACAGTTCCGGCATATTGCTGCAAATGTTGTTCCAGCCAGTCGATTGATTCCGCATCCAAATGATTGGTAGGCTCGTCGAGTAAAAGAATATCCGGTTGCTGCAACAACAGCCGGCACAAAGCGACCCTGCGGCGTTCTCCTCCTGAAAGCGTTCCAACAATTTGTTCCTCAGGCGGACAGCGTAAAGCGTCCATCGCACGCTCTAATTTACTGTCGATATTCCACGCATCGGTAGCGTCAATCTTATCCTGCAACTCGGCTTGCCGTGAAAAAAGCTTGTCCATTTTGTCCGAATCTTCATAATATTCCGGAAGTCCGAACTTTTCGTTAATTGCTTCATACTCTTTCAGTACGTCCATAACTTCCTGAACGCCTTCCTGAACGATTTCCTTTACCGTTTTGGCATCATCAAGCAATGGATCCTGTTCGAGGTATCCCACCGAATAACCCGGTGAAAAAACAACTTCCCCTTGATATTCTTTTTCAACGCCTGCAATAATCTTCAATAAAGTTGATTTTCCGGAACCGTTCAAACCGATAATCCCGATTTTAGCTCCATAATAAAAAGAGAGATAAATATCTTTAAGTACTTGTTTATGTGGTGGAAAAGTCTTATTTACCCCCACCATAGAGAAAATGATTTTCTTATCGTCAGCCATAATCTGTTAATTGAATTAAAATTATTTGCAAAGATAAAAAATTTTTTCTACCTTTGCACCCACGTTTTAAAAAACGGTATAAAGATTCATTAGCTCAGCAGGTAGAGCACATCCCTTTTAAGGATGGGGTCCTGGGTTCGAGCCCCAGATGGATCACTTTTCAAAGTAGAAAAACAGCGAAAACCTCAAACAAGCCCGTAGATTTCAATATTTACGGGCTTATTTTTTGCTTTATCAAAGCCATAAAACGACAGAATAAGGGTCAGCGGTAAAACCCTTCTATGTTGTAAACCAAATTTCGGTGTATTATTTAACAATGATTAACTTTATATATTTTCCCAAATTATTTTACTACTTTTGTTATCAGGAAGTTGAAGATGA